>ERZ780168.1250-NODE-1250-length-27557-cov-7.155661_pt1 | contig 27557 bp, 20 predicted proteins | sample MGYA00510981_ERZ780168 | MGnify/ENA primary metagenome ERZ780168 (study PRJEB29588, sample SAMEA2158769) | human gut metagenome | biome: human gut; feature: human-associated habitat; material: faeces | place: Denmark | collected 2008/2010 ...
TTCACTACTGCTACCTGCTGGGTGCTTTCCCCCGGCAGAAGAAGCAGAATCACAAACGGCTCCACTTTCTTCTTAGGGAGGATCTCATCAAGCTGGATGCCATCACACAGGAAGCAAGGCTGCTGGCGACGCATCGGATTGATACCGCTCAGCAGCTTTCTTCATATCAAAGTGAATTGGAAAGCAGGATTTCGGATGTGACTTCACGGCGAAAGCAGCTTTACCGAAAACAGCGTACTGTCACTGTGAAGTCGGATGAAGCGGCGTCTGCTGAGGTCAGCACTGCGATTTCCGCGCTTTCCAAGGAACTGTCTGAGCTTCGCAAGGAGGTGAAATTATGTAACGGTATAGCTGTCCGTTCCGGCGTTCTGCTGGAACACATTCAGAAAGTCCGTGAGGAAAATTATTCTCAGAGAAAGGAGCAAACCGAACATGATCAATTCAGGCGATGCGGCAGAGCAAATCGTTAGAATGAGTTTGGAGGGTACGGAGGTTGCCCTGAAGCTCACCGGCTCTGCGGCAAAAAATATCGCAGCAGCGCTCTACACCATTGCAAAGAACGCCGACAGGAACAAGACCAAGGGGCATCAGCGGCTCAGCGCCATGCTGAAAAGCGGCAAGGAGCTGAAGGTGTTCGCCGTCAAGGATGGTGATCTTCAGAAATTCTGCGAGGAGGCCAAGAAGTACGGTGTTCTCTATTGTGTCCTCAAAGATAAAAATGCCACCGACGGCATTACGGACATCATGGTTCGGGCAGAGGATGCCGCAAAAGTCAACCGCATCTTTACCCGTTTCGGGCTTGCCACTGTGGATTTGGCATCTCTGAAAACAGAGCTTGTCAGGCAGCAGGATAAGACCCGCACCGAAGAGGACGCGGATGTGCGCTCCGGTTCCGACAAGCCCCATAACGATGATTTCGTGAAGGAACTGTTTGGTGAGGACCCGGAGAAACACATTGTGGAGGAAAACCCTCAGACCGGACGGAACGAGGCCGAACGTCCGTCCGAGAGTACATTGCCGAACAGACGGGGCGAAGAAATCTTTTCTGACAGCCGCCCCTCTGTCCGTGAGGCGATGAAACAGATTCGGCAGGAAAAGGCTGCACGCCAGCCCCAGAACACCATTGCCGACAAGGTAGTGGAGAAAATCACGAAAGGAAAGGAACGATGAAATGAACGAATTTTTTGACAAGGAGGAATGGGCCAACCGCAAGCAGCAGGATCGGGAATCGGCATATGCCATGGTGGATGACGCTCTGAAAAAAGTCGGCACAGACGGAAAGGCTTTTCAGACCTACTTAGATGTGCAGTCCAAATTCGAGCGGTATTCCGTCAGCAACGCTCTGTTGGTAGCTGCCCAGAAGCCGGATGCCACCGATCTGGGCGAGGCCAACTTCTGGCGTGGCCGGGGAGGCTATATCCGCAAAGGAGAATCCGGTATTCTCCTTATGGAACCCGGAAATTCCTACACCCGAAAGGATGGCTCCAAGGGTGTCGGCATCAACGTCAAGCGTGTCTTTGATATTTCCCAGACCACATTGTCTCCTGTTCCCGAATTGTGACACTTTTTTGTACCTCGGCGGCAATGAGCAGTCCACCCATGAGTATGTGTCCAAGCTGCTGGGCAAGCAGACCATTGACACGAACACCTACGGCCAATCCAAAGGCCGCAGCGGAAGCTACACCACCAACTTTCAGACTGCCGGACGGGAGCTTATGACCCCGGATGAAGTGCGTATGCTGGACAACCGCTACGCGCTTCTTTTTATTCGGGGCGAACGCCCTGTGAAGGACCTGAAATACAACATTCTCAAGCACCCCAATGTAGCCCTCACCACAGATGGACAGGCCGCGGCCTATCAGCACGGGACGGACCCGTTGAGCGTTGCCGCCGTTTCCATCAACCTAGAAAGGCTTAAACAGGCTGTCCCGGAGGACACCGACACTGGGGATTACGTTATCCTCACCGAGGAGGAAGTCTATGACTTCATGCGCAAGAAAGCGCAGGAAAATAATCAAAATTCAAATTATCAGGAGGAAACTTATGAAAAACATCATCAACAACATCATTCATCCCACCACCCGTCGTACTTCTAAGCGTCTGCCCATGCCCGAAAATGTCCGCAAGGGCTTCCGGCGTTACAGCTGCGCCGTTCTCACCGGGGCTATGATCCTCGGTCTGACTATGCCTGCCTACGCCGCTGGCGATCCGCTGACGGTAGTCAACAACCTGAGCACCTTTATCTTTGGCCTGATCCGTGCCGTGGGTCTTATCCTGCTGGGCTGGGGCATTGTTCAGGTGGGTCTTTCCTTGCAGTCTCATGACCCTTCTCAGCGGAGCAACGGTTTCCTGACCCTTGCCGGTGGTATCGTCATCACCTTCGCCAAGGAGATTCTGGATTTGATCGTAGGCTGAAAAAACACCACGGGCAGACCCACGCGGGTCTGCCCCGGATAGGAGGTGAAAACCATTGTCGGATAACTGGGTCGTACAAAACTTGGAAAAGGCCCTGGGCATCTGGAATGACAAGCTAAGCGAAATCTGGCAGCTCATTACCCAATCCCCCACCAGCTTCAAGGGCGGCACCCTCTGGAATGTGGTGTCCAGCATCCACGGAGCCTTGCAGGCCATTGGATATGCCCTGTTGGTGCTGTTCTTCGTGATCGGCGTTATGAAAACCTGCGGCTCTCTGACGGAGGTAAAGCGCCCGGAACACGCCCTGCGGCTGTTCGTGCGCTTCGCCTTGGCCAAAGGCGTGATTACCTATGGCATGGATCTGATGCTGGCGCTGTTGGACATTGTGCAGGGGGTGATCTCCACCATCATGCAGGCGGCGGGCTTTGGACAGCCACAGTCCGCGGTGCTGCCATCTGAAATCGTCTCGGCCATTGAGGACTGCGGATTCTTTGAATCCATCCCGTTGTGGGCCGTCACGCTGATCGGCGGGCTGTTTATCTGGGTGCTGTCCTTTCAGATGATCCTAAGCGTCTACGGGCGCTTTTTCAAAATGTTCATGTACACAGCCATCGCCCCCATTCCCCTGTCCACCTTTGCCGGGGAACCCACGCAGAGCATCGGCAAGAGCTTTCTCAAAAGCTACGCTTCCGTCTGTCTGGAAGGAGCTGTCATTGTGCTGGCCTGTGTAATTTTCTCTGCCTTTGCGTCCTCGCCCCCTGTAGTGGATGCGGGTGCAGCAGCGGCCAGCATGGTATGGAGCTATATCGGAGAACTGATTTTCAATATGCTGATCCTCGTTGGGTCCGTGAAGATGGCAGACCGGGTCGTGCGGGAGATGATGGGACTATAGTCAGGTCGAAAACTGTCATTTCTAGAATAGTTTTCGACTTATAAGTTCAAAACTATTGACATTGTGTTGTTCCAGAGTATAATAAAAGAAAAGCCATGGAGGTATGCAGCAATGGCGGAACTCGTCAATCGCCCGGAATATGTGAGGCAGCTCATTCAAAACCGAGATGTAGACTTGGTCAAAATCGTCACCGGCATCCGCAGATGCGGCAAATCGTCCCTGCTGGAACTGTACCATCAGTATCTTCTGGAGCAGGGCGTCGCGGAATCGCACATTATCCATATGAATCTAGAGTCCCTGCGCTACCGGACGCTTTCCGATTATCTTGCTTTCTATGACTATGTCAGCCAGAGAATTCCGGACAGCGGAAAAACCTATCTGATTTTCGACGAACTGCAAGCGGTAAGCCACTGGGAAAAGGCCATTGAATCCTTCCGGCTGGATTACGATGTGGATATTTACATCACCGGCTCCAATGCTTATCTGCTGTCCACAGAGTTCTCCACTCTGCTTTCCGGACGATATGTGGAAATCCGGATGCTGCCCCTGTCTTTTAAGGAATTCCTGACCTTCTACAGCTTTGACCAGTCTGTCACCTTGGAAGAAAAATTTCAGAAGTATTTGCAGTTCGGCGGTATGCCCATTCTGCGGGAGTATCAGTTCAACGAAGCCCGGAGCAATCAGGCATTGGAGGGTATCTATTCCACCGTCGTCCTGCGTGATATTTTACAGCGCAATGAAGGTGCCGATCAGGTCATGCTTCAGAAAATCATGCTGTTTCTCTGCTCCAATATTGGCAGTATCAATTCCCCCAGCAGCATTGGAAATGTCCTGTACAATGAGGGGGATATTAAAGGACGGAATGTGGCGGGGAAAACCGTTGAGAAGTATATCTCCATGCTCCGCAGCGCTTATATTTTCTTCTCCGTCGGCCGCTATGATGTGAAGGGAAAGCAGCTGCTGAAAACGCTGGGCAAGAACTATATCATCGACATGGGCTTCCGGAATATGCTGCTGGGCTACCGGGACGCGGATCGTGGGCATATTTTGGAAAACATTGTCTATCTGGAGCTGCTTCGCCGGGACTATCGGGTCTGCATCGGAAAAGTAGGTGAAACGGAGGTAGACTTCGTAGCGGAAAAGCCGGACGATAAGCTATACATTCAGGTAACGGAGAGTATGCTTTCTCCGGAAACACGGGAACGGGAACTGCGGCCCCTGCAAATGATTCCGGATAATTACGAAAAAATCGTTTTGTCCATGGATCGGGACTTCATCAAATCCTACGATGGGATCAAATCCCTGAATCTGCTGGATTGGCTGTTGGATAAAAAGTAGGCACCCCATCGGGTTATTGGCAGATCAAAAACCGGTTTGTCCGTATTTTGTCATTCTCATTGGTTCCATGAGGATAGCAGACCGGGTCGTGCGGGAGATGACGGGGCTATAATTGGAATATAAAGGCGAACAGATTGGGATTGCAAACTAGGGAACTTTTTGCTATAATATAGGCAGCAAAAGTTCCCTAGGAGGTGCCGCATGAACAACAACTATCCGCAAATTCAAGAACTGCTCCATCAAAAGGCTGACTATCAGGCACGATTGAACCTACTGCCATACGACGGAACGCCGGAAGTCAAGGAAGATGGCGGCAAGAAGTATTTGTACGTTCGTAAACGCATCGGGTCGAGGCTGAGTTCCACATATGTGGATGTGTACTCTGACACGCTGTACCAGCTGCTGCTTCGCAATGCCCGCGATGCCAAGGCGTACCGGAAGAATATTCGGCGTTTGGACAAGGAATTGGCACAGCTCGGCTACACAGACCAGGAGATTTCCCCTCGTGTGCAGCTGAACCTGGATTTCGCCCGGGCCAACATGAAGTCCAATATCTACGATCAGGCAATTTTGGAGGGTGTCGCCACCAGTTTTCCACAAACGGAGGACATCATTGATAACGGCATTGTCAACGGCATGACAGCAACGGATGTGCAAAAAATACTGAATCTGAAACACGCATGGGAATTTATTCTTGACCGGGATGTGATCACATACCCCAGCGACTATTCTATTCTGTGCCACATTGCGAAGCTGGTCAATGAGGGATTCTTCCAGGATGGTGGACGAATCCGAGGAGTTCCTGTCACGATTGGCGGTTCCAGCTATGTTCCGCCGTTGCCGATTGAAACCGTAATCAAGGAACACCTGGAGGAAATTCTGAAACGGGAGCAGCCTTCTGATGAAGCGGCAATTCAGCTATGCCTTTACTGCATGAAAGCCCAAATTTTCACCGATGGCAACAAACGTGCTTCGGTGATTTTTGCGAATCACTACCTGATTTCGCAGGGTGGAGGAATGCTGATTATTCCGGAAAAAGAGGTGCCGGAGTTTAAGCGGCTGCTTGTCGCCTTTTACGAGGACAGAAGCAACGACATTTTTCTTTTTATGAAAGAAAAGTGCGTAAAGACATTTTAATCTAGGGAACTTTTTAACCGATATTTTATCAAAAAGTTCCCTAGCCGCAATTCAACGCCTTCCAAATTGGGAGGCGTTTTTCTTTTTACACAAAACAAGGAGGAAACCATTGGAAGTAAAAATCAACAAAGAAATCCAGTCCTACAGTGAGTCCATGTTCCTGGGGCTGTCCATGCGGCAGTGCGGCTTTTCCCTGGCGGCGATTCTGGTGGCCATTGGGTTGTATTTTCTGCTGAAGCCCTATGTGGGCACAGAAACCATCAGCTGGATGTGCATTCTGGGAGCCGCGCCCTTTGCGGCCATGGGCTTTGTCAACTACCACGGTATGACCGCCGAACAGCTGGCCTGGACCTGGATTCGTTCGGAGCTGCTGGAACCCAAGCGGCTCATTTCCGAGCCGGACAATCTCTATTACAAACTGCTGGAGGACACCATCTCCAACCGCGAAAAGGAGGCGTATAAGAAATGATGAAATCCATTCGTACTTTGGTGCGACAGGACCGGGAGAAATATGTCATTCCCCGGCGTGTCCAGGACGTGATCCCCATTCAAAAAATCTGGGAGGACGGGATCTTCCTCACCGGCGGGCGGTACGCGAAAACCTTCCGCTTCACGGACATCAATTATCAGGTGGCATCGGAGCCGGACAAGGAGAAGATGTTTCGGGGCTATAGCGCCATCATCAACAGCCTGGACTGCGGAGCCACCACCAAAATCACTATCTTCAACCACCGTATGAGCCAGATCAACTTCGAGAAGTCCATTCTCATGCCCATGCAGTGGGACGGCCTGGACGACTACCGGGAGGAATACAACCAGATGCTTCTGGACAAGGCCACCAATGGCAATGGTATTGTCCAGGAGAAGTTCATCACCATCTCCGTCCGTAAAAAGGATGTAGATGCCGCCCGGAGCTTCTTTGCTCGTGTGGAAGCAGACCTTTCCTCTCACTTTGCGGCCCTTGGTTCCACCTGCGGCCCCATGAACGCTATCGAGCGGCTGCAAATTCTCCATCGTTTCTATCGCAGCGGAGAAGAAAATGAGTTTCGCTTTTCTCTCCGGGATTCTGCCCGAAAGGGTCACAGCTTCCGGGACTACATCTGCCCGGATTTCATCGAGCGACACAGCGACTATCTCCAGATTGGAGATCGGTTTGCGAGGGTACTGTATCTCAAGGACTACGCCAGTTATATTCAGGATGATTTTGTGTCCGAACTGACCGACCTGAACCGGGACATGATGCTGTCCATTGACATGGTGCCTATTCCCACGGATGAGGCCGTCCGTGAGGTGGAAAACCGGCTGCTGGGTGTGGAGACGAACATTACCAACTGGCAGCGCCGCCAGAACAGCAACAACAATTTCTCTGCCGTTGTTCCCTATGATATGGAATTGCAGCGGAAGGAAAGCAAGGAATTTCTGGACGACCTGACCACCCGTGACCAGCGGATGATCTTCGGCATCCTGACCATGGTCATTACCGCCGGCACAAAGGATCAGCTGGACGCGGATACGGATGCCATTCTCTCCACCGCCCGGAAGCGCATGTGTCAGATGGCAATCCTCAAGTATCAGCAGATGGACGGCTTGAACACCGTGCTTCCCATTGGCACCCGGAAGCTCAACGCCTTCCGCACTCTGACCACGGAAAGCCTTGCGGTGTTCATGCCCTTTAAGGTGCAGGAGATCATGGACAAGGGCGGCATCTACTTTGGGGAAAACGCCATTTCCCACAACTTGATTATGTGCAACAAGGAGAACCTGCTGAACCAGTCCGCGTTTCTGCTGGGTGTCCCCGGCTCCGGCAAATCCTTCTCCGCCAAGGAGCTTATGACCTTCCTGATGCTGAACACCGAAGACGACATTCTGGTATGCGATCCCGAAGGCGAGTACGCCCCTCTGGTAGAAGCCATGGGCGATATGGGTTCCGTGATCCACATTTCCGCTGGTGGGCGCGACAGGCTCAACGCTATGTACATGGTGGACGGCTATGGGGAGAACAACCCCATCGTGGTCAAGTCCGAGTTCATCATGTCCCTGATCGAGCAGATCGACAAGAAAGGCGTCGGCCCCCAGCACAAGTCCATCATTGACCGGTGCATCACCATGGTCTACCGCAATGCCGCTTTCTCCGGCACCATCCCCACCCTCTGCACCTTACGGGACACCCTGCTGGAGCAGCCGGAGCCGGAGGCCAAACAGATTGCCCTTTCTCTGGAACTGTACACCACCGGCTCTCTGGACATCTTCGGCAAGCAGAGCAATGTGGATCTGGACAAGCGGGTGGTGGTATTCGACATTCACGGTCTGGGCGCGCAGCTGAAGCCCACCGGCCTGCTGGTCATCACGGATACCATGCTGAACCGTGTGACCCAGAACTGGAAGAAGGGCAAGCGAACCCATGTATTCATCGATGAGTTCCACGTTGTTTTTGAAAACGAGTTCTCCGCTGCCTTTTTCAACTCCGCATGGCGGCAGTTCCGAAAGCGCAACGCCTTCCCCACTGCCATTACCCAGAACGTGGAATATCTGCTGGATTCTGTGCAGGCCAGCACCATGCTTTCCAACTCCGAGTTCATCGTCATGCTGAACCAGGCAGCATCTGACCGGGAAAAGTTGGGCAGGCTCTTGAATATCTCCAATGAGCAGATGAACTACATCACCAATGTGGAAGCCGGTTCCGGCCTTATCAAATACGGCAGTGCTCTCGTGCCTTTCATCAACCGTTTTCCAAAGGACACAAAGCTCTACCAGCTCATGACAACGCGCCCCGGTGAGGGGCGGTTCGCCGGTCAGTCCTGACAGGAGGACAAGCCATGCCGGAAATCAAGACGAAACATAAAAGTCAGCCGGTATTGAACACTGCCCAACAGCAAATGCAACGCAGTTTTGTCCGCGCCAAGCAGGAACAAGCAGCGCACCGGCAGTCGGAGCGGTCGGAATCTCCCAGCAATTACGCAGAAGAAAACGTCTCCCGGACGGCAGAGGATGCCGTTCGGGATGCAGGGTCATTATTGCAGCATGAAATACGCTCTGTTCGTTACCGTGACAGCGCCCCGGAATCCACGGTGTCTTCGGAAAACGCCGGTCAGCAGGATACCGCGCGAAAGATTCTCCGAAATCGCCAGGAAGTACGCAGCAGATCTGCGCGAGAAGCTGCCCCCATCCGCACGCGAGAATATGCAGCAGACAGCTCCACGGCAGAACCCGGCATCTCTCCCGCACAGCAGGCGGCGCAAAAAGCCGCTGCGCAGGATATTATTAGTCGGAAAAAGCAGCAGAAGGAGGAGGAACTGGGCTTCGAGCGTGCTCACTTTTCCCAACAGGTGGAAGCCGCTCAGGCAAGTCCCTGTACTTCAAAAGCGTCTGACACCGCCGTAACTGAAACTACGCAAGTCTCAAGTGGTTTCCATAACACTTCTTTTTCTCCGGGTGATACCCCCACGAAAAAGGGAATCCCGATCAAGAAGAAATCCGACCTGCCTATTCGTACCAGAAATTCTTCCGTTCCAATCAAGACCTCCGAGAGAACTGCAAAGAAAGTGTCCGACACGACCGCAAAGCAGGCTGCCCAGAAAGCCCAAAAGGCTGCCACCGCTGCTGCACAAAAAAGCGTCCATGCCGCAGTCACCGCTGGACGCCGAGCTGCACTGGCTGAAAAAAAGGCCGCAGAGCTGACGGCCAAGCTGGCACGCTCTGCGGCAGAAGCGGTAAAGGCACTTTACGCCGCCATTGGCGCAGGCGGTGTTGCGGCTGTTCTTGTGATCGTAATTGTCGTTCTGATTGGCTGCAGCGCTGCTATCTTTGGCAGTCAGGATGATTCCACGGAAACGCTGCCTCTCAGTGCGGAAGTGGAAGCCTATGAGCCGGTCATCCGCAAATACGCCAAGCAGTATGGCATTCCGGATTATGTTCTGCTGACTCAGGCCGTCATGATGCAGGAATCCGGCGGCAGAGGAAATGACCCCATGCAAGCCTCCGAATGCGGGTACAATACCCAGTACCCCAGAACGCCCGGAGGTATCACTGACCCGGAGTATTCCATTGCAGTAGGCATCCAGAATCTGGCGGACTGTTTACAGACGGCAGGAGCCGAAAGCCCCATTGATCTGGAACATATTCAGCTGGCGCTCCAAGGCTATAACTTTGGCAGCGGTTACATCACATGGGCCTTGCAGAAATATGGCGAATACTCCCGTGCCAACGCCGTTGAATTTTCCATGAAGATGGCAGAACAGATGTGGTGGAACAGCTATGGAGACAAGCAGTATGTCCCCCGTGTGCTGCGGTACTACCCAATCGGCAAGGTGTTCTATACCCCGGAGGATGGGGACGCCATTGTGGACGTGGCACTGACTCAGGTAGGCAATGTAGGCGGCGAACCCTATTGGAGCTGGTACGGCTTTACCAGTCGTGTGGAATGGTGTGCCTGCTTTGTCAGCTGGTGTGCCGACCAGTGCGGCTATCTGGACAGCGGTGCCTATCCTAAATTCTCCGGCTGCGTTTTTGGAATGCAGTGGTTCCAACAGCGCGGCCTCTGGCTGGACGGCTCTGCGGAACCAGTGCCGGGAATGCTCATTTTCTTCGACTGGGCAACTCAGGACGGCGTGCCGGATCATGTTGGGATTGTGGAGCGGGTAGAAAATAACGTAGTCTATACGGTAGAGGGCAATTCCAGAGATATGTGTCGGCAGAACCAGTATTCTCTGGGAAGCAGCGTCATTCTGGGGTACGGGATGCCCGCGAGCGGCAATTAAAAACCGTATGTAGCAGTTTCGAGGCGAAAAAGCAAGTCTTGTTTTCTCCTGATAGCATGGTATAATGGTCACCAATGTGCGCGGAAAGGGAGATTCGATATGGCTGTTACAGCTCCAATCCATACTCTACAGGACTATCTTAATCAGGCTGCCCCGGTACTGCTTCAAATTCCAGGGTTCCCCCAGTTGGTACAGGCAGACGGAAACAGCTATGACACGCTGGCAAAGAAGTACCCAGACGCAGCGTTTACGATGATGGTCATCCTCGCCAAAGCCATTGCAGGTGTAGCACCAGACGATGTTGTCCCCGCTTTCCACCGTGTAGGCCGAGCAGCCGTAATTGGGAAACCAGTCGTTTACCTTGTACATCCAGCCGGATTCTTTGCCGCAGTCGAACTCGTACAGATGGTTGATGCCCTCAATATAGCTGCTGTCATACATGGGCGTCCAGCTGTATTCCAGCTGGATATCCGCCGCCGTACAGACTTTTTGCAGCACATCAAAAACAGTATCCCCCGGGGCAAAGGAAACGCGGGTCTGGGGCAGAATCACTGCATCCTTTGGCACGAAGGGAGCCTTTTCCTTATTTAGCTTGCCGATATTGTCCAGAATCGTGTCGCACACAATAGTGACGGTGCAGACATTATCCTCTTGGCCGGGGGTGATGACAGCATTGTCCTTCAGTTTCTGAATCCGGTATTGGCTTCCCAGGCCGTCGCCGTTATCCACCCTCAATGCAAAGGCCGCAGTCACACCTGCAACGACAATCGCCGCAATGACGAGAACCATAATCAGATTTGCTGTTCTCTTTTTCACGTCTGCACCTCTCTTTTTTATAAAAACCGGTCATCCTTCGCCGGGCAATCTCAGGTAAGGGGGAGCGCCTGAGCAGCGTCGGATGAGCCGGTTTTTAGCTGGGTTATTTTCTGTACGGGGCAGGAAAATGCCTGCCCCTGGTTGGCCTACAGAGGAGGATGTACGTTGCTGCGCACAATGCTGTAGGCTAGGCCATTTCTCATTTAATCGGTTGTTTGCTCTGACTGTTTTTCCTTCTCCACAGGGAACTTCAAGAGTTTTCCGTTCGCCATGCGGTAAATCAGTGCGGCATCTGTCGAATTAACCACACCGTCACCGTTTACGTCAGCCGCCAGGAGTTGGTCCGCAGACAGTTGGTATTTTCCGTTTGCATAACGGTAGACAATAGCAGCATCAGTGGAGGCAACCTTACCGTCCCCATTTACATCACCGTATTTGACCTCCGTCGTATCCTCAATGGTCAGCGTCAGCGTGGTCATGGGCTTGTCGCAGTGAACGCCATATTCCATTTCCAATGTGTCACTGTTTTCCCGATTCTGATACATTGCGTAAGGGAACGTGATCTGGAAATCCGTATCGTTGGCAGTCAGAGGCGTCTCCGACCAGGTCACATACGCTGTTATGTCTCTGGTCTTGCCATTGGCGTAGTAGGCCGTCACCTGCATTCCAGTGGGGTCAAAGGTGTCCTTCACCTTGTATGTCGTCTTGTCCGGCAGCTTCGTGACCTCAATGCGCTCTATGGTGCTGCCAACAGCCATCAGGTAGGCAGAGTCATTCTTGAAGTAGATCGTGCCATACTCGTCCATGATGGGGCTGCAAATGGCATACTGCGCCTGTGCGCCGCTGGGGGTAAAGATGTTGTAGGGTGTCGTGTAGTTCTCCGACTTGCCGCTGGCAGTGTAGGTCTCCATAGTCTTCAGGGAAACCTCCGTCTGTCCGGGTCGATCCTCCAGCACACGGAGCTTGCCGGGAGTGAAGTTGTCAAAGAAGTATACATAGACACAACCGGTTTCCTCTTTGTAAGCCGTAGTCAGAACGCCGCTGGTCTGGGGATAACCGTGCGTACGCACCGTGTAGGCAATCTCCCAGTTGGGAATGTCGATGACCGTCAGATTATGGCCGCTGTATGCGCCAAACTGTGCCGTTCCGGAGATGCCGATATAGGCACGGCCATTATAAATAGTCGGTGTGCAGGTGGACATGGCCGGATTGGCCGGATCATCCGCGTAGTTGTAAAGCTTCAGAGTTCGGACATCCTCGATATTGCCCTCTGCGTCCACAGATGCCTCAAAGAAATATCCGCCCTTGCTCGTAAAGTAATACTTGCCGTTGTAATGGGTAATGGAGCTGCGGATGTCGCCGGTCACATTCATCTTGTAGCTGGACAACAGCTCACCGGTCTTGGGGTTAAAGGAAAGCAGGCTGGGCCTTCCGGTAGTGTAGCCGGAAGCACCGTCGTCCGTGCCGATCAGCAGGAAGTCGTCGCACACATAAGCGCCTGCCCAGTAGAAGCCGCCCTTGCTGGTGTAGTACCAGGTGGGGAGCTTTTCTTCCATCGACTGCGTCGGATCCTCATCGGTTGCACTCAGGCAGACATAGTGCGCCTCGTTGATCTCCCCTACCCAGAAGCCGGTGTAGATATACCCGTCGTGGTAAACGATGGAGCTGTTAGGCTGCCCGCCGATGGAATCCCGGTAAATCCACAGGGAGTTCAAGGTATTGGCATCAAACGCCTGAATGGTGCCGTCGGACAGGCCCACGAAGATCATGCCGTTGGCATAGGTGGGCGGGTTGATGGCGAAGCTGGAATTGTGATCCATAGGCTTATCGATGAGGATTTCACCGGATATGGCGTCCACCTTATAAATCCGGGAACCGGAGTAGGTGTAAATCGCGCCGTCCACCAGAATCGGGCAGCCGCAGGCATTCACGTCGTACCCGGAGCCAATGGAGGTAGCCCAGTACAGCTCGGCATCCTTTGCGTAGACCGGCGTTCTGTAATCCACCACGCCGTTGTTCTCATTGTTCTGACGCAGATGCGGCCAGGCAGAGTCAAAGTTGATAAGCGTACCGTTGGCCGGAGCCTTTTCCAACGTAATGGTCAGCGTTCCGTCCTTGTCGGGAGCGGTGTAATGCTCTACCTTCTGACCGATGTATCCGGCGCAGGTGGTAGTGTAGGAGTAGCTGGCGCCGGGGGTCAGGCTGTAGGTGCCGTTCTTCTCCACAATACGCTTGCCGTTCAGATCATTGGTCAGGAATACGATGGCCTCCGCCGGGGTCGTCTGGATCGTCAGCTGGATGGGGTCGCTCTTCTGGACGTGGATGGTATAGGTCAGCGCAATACTGCCGGTATCCGCATGGCAGACCTGAACCAATATGTCCTCGTTATAAAGATCCGTGTTCAAGGTTGCTTCCGCACCCGCCGGCGTATCATAGCACACGCCGTTGACCTTGGCATAGTACCCGCCGCAGCAGGCGGTGTCCGCGCTGCTGTTGGGATAGGTTCCGGAAATATAGAGGGCTGTGGTCTCCCGGTCAACCCGCACATAGTAGTCCGTGGTATCCCGGTCAAAGCGCGCTGTCCCGCCGCTAGTGGTCATAAAGGGCAGCGTCTCATCCTTGGTAGCAACGGAAAGACCGGACAGGTGCAGCTGCCGGAGCAGCCGGACAGTGTAGTCCTGGTAATAGGATGTACCATTCTCTTCCTTGGAAATGCGGACCGTCACCGTCTGACCGTAACCGGATTTGGCCACCGCGTATGTCAGATTCTGGGCAAGCCCTGTCTGACTGACCGGGTTGGGAACCGTCACCGTCTGTGCAAGGCCGTGGGTCTCCGGGACGGTACTCTGGGTCTGATACATGGCCGTCACGGTTCCGTCCGCCGTAGCCTGCATGGCGACGGAGCTGTTGCAGTCGGACACCGTGTAGTTGTAGGTATGCTCCGCCGCCGAGAACGTCTTATCGGCGGCGTAGGCAATTCGGCTGGAGGCATATGTGCCGTTATAGAACGCCAGATTGGTCAGCCAGTCTGTGGCGACAGGCTCCGGAACAGACACGTTCAGCCCGTTGGAGGCCGTGAAGGTGATCTGGGTATGATACCAGGTATTCTTCGTGGCAATGCAGGTATAGCTCTCTCCGGGAACCAGGTGATAGGTGCCATCCACCGGCGCAATTTCAGAACCCGCGCCGTTGAACACCTGCACCGTTGTGCCGGAGGGAACGCTCAATGTCACCGGTACGGATGCTACCTTCTGAATATGAAGCGTGTAGCTGTTCCGTTCCCCATTGGGAGCCGTGACCTGGATCGTGTGGTTCAGACTATCCCCGCTCAGCGTCACAGCTCCGCTTCCGGTGACAGTGTAGCCCTCATCAAAGGGTGCAGCGGCAATGTCCAGTGCGGTGGAAACGGTCGTCAGACTGTACTCCCGCGCAGTCGGTTCAAAATTCAGGGGAAGCTTCGTCCCTTCCGCCGTGACAGTCAGCGACTTCAGGGTGGGTACACGGGTCACGGTAACGGCATAGGACTGAATCTGGGTATAGCCGTCCGAGCCGGTGTACTGAGCCTCCAACGCAAATGTCCGATTTTCCATGCCGGAGGAAAGCAGGTATGTAAGCGATGTGGCCGTACTGTTCCAGCTGCGGGGCATGTCAGACATGTCCTTGCCGTTGGTGCCGGTATAGATGGTGCGGAGCTTGGTGGCATTGGTACTCGGGACATCCCCTATTACCGCATTCAGGTATACACTGCTCAAAGTGCTGGCAGTATCCTCGATCCAATACTCCGCCGTGTGGTCTGCCCGATTCTGTACAGCTCTGTAAGGCTCCTTATCGGCATCCAGAAGCCGGATATTGCCGAACCACTCGCCGTAGGGCAGGGTCACGGAGACCTTGGCATCGGCGGAAACCGTCATCGTTCCGTCCGTGCGGTTATATCCGCCGTCGGAAACGCTGAATTTGTAGTCGCCCGCAATGACCTTAGCGCTGCCGGTGCCGGTAGTGACGTTGCCGTAGGCATCCGTCAGGGTAATGACCGGTTCCGTCAGGGCGCTTCCGTTCTGGGTGGCCGCCGCGGAGACGGTGTACTTGGTTCCGTCCAGAAGCGCCGCGTATTCCGCAATGGCATCCTTCAGATTTTGCAGGAGCGTCCCCGCCGTGTCGGCATTTGCCGTCCGCAGCCCCTTCAGCGCCGCGGCATAGGCATTCGCTGCCGCAGGATAATTCTGCACATGGTTGGTCATGTCCAGATAATCCGCCATTTGGAGGATCAGCTGGATGGCCGCGTCCGAATACGTCGAGGACACATGGATGCAGATGGCCTTGATGGAGGAGGCCTGTGCATCCAGCTTGTAGCCGCCCTTGTCGTAATAGATCATATAGTTGGCGGAAACGCCGTTGACCTCATAAATGAAGCCTTGCTCCAGGCCAACGAATTCAATGTCCGAAGCGGACAGCGCTTCCTGAATGGTCTGGCCGGTCTTATAGTGGATTCTGGTTGGTTCCACGATGGTACTGTTGGCGTTCATGGCAACGAACACGAAGCTGCCGCCCTCTCCCTCCGCGGCCATTGCCGTGACGGGAATGATGGCAGCGGCCAGAAGTACCAGGCCAAGCAGCAGCGCCATTACTCTTTTGCGCATTTTTCGTTCTCCTCCCTATTCTCAGTACAGGCAGTTCCACAGCCGATACCGTATTTTCTCCCAAATCGTCCAGCTGCCCTTGCAGGCATCCAGCACACGCATGGCATACGCGTCCACGTCCTTGCGCTGCTCCGGAGTCATTTCCTGGGTGCTGAACAGCGCCTTTTGGTTCAGCTCCGCGGCCTCCGAAGCGCCCTCCGGGGGATTGGCCGTACTGTGGCGCAGTAGACAGACCGCGTAGCCGTAACGCATGGCAATGGCTTCCCGGTCGTCCGCAGCGTCAATGGCTGCCAGCTTTTTCCGGAATGCCCTGCGGCGGTGGAAAATGTATCCGGCCAGCAGCAGGATCAGCAACAGCGGGAGAAGCAGCAGATAGTGGGTATCCAGCGAGAAGGTGAACCGATCCTGTTTATGTTCGGTGATCTCCTCCGGCTTTTCGACCTCTACAAATTGCCGCGTGTTGTTCCGGTAGGTATTCTCGTCCGGGCTGTCGCCGCCGAGGGACAGCTCCTCGTCGTCAATGTATCCGGGGGTTACCTCAAACGGGACAAACCCGACGCCGCTGACATAGTATTCCGCCCAGGCGTGGGCATTTTTCTCTGTCAGTGTAATGGCCTCACCGGCCTTGTAACGGGCCGCATCCTCCGCCGAGAGGAAATAGCCCTCCACATAGCGAGCCGGAACGCCCATATAGCGGAGCATCAGCACTGCTGCCGTTGCATAATGGACACTGTAGCCATGCCCACTGCGCTCCAGCGTATATTGCAGGAAATCCCCGCTGCCATTCATGGTTCGGGCGCTTTCGTCGTAGGTCATGTTCTCCCGGAGGTAATCAAAAATAATGGTACGGATGTCGCCAATGGTTCGAGCCTGACTGTCCAGCTTCAGCTGCCGTTGGAGAACCGACCAGCTGTCCTGGGTCATTTGCAGATCAACGGTTTGCAGATAGTCGGAATACGCCTGCTCTTTGGAAAGGTAGTTCTTGATGTTCTCCCGTCCCTGCGCTGATGAAAGGTTCCGCTGGATCTGGTACCACTCCGGCACGCTGCCCTTCAGATAGGACAGGCTCTCTGCCGGCGGAAGCATTGTGTCTCCGATACGGTCCGCTTCCAGCGTTTCGCTGCCATAAACGGCATATGGGTAATAGCCATGGGCGGAACAAGCAGAGAGATTCTTTACGGTCATGGACAGCGGAACCGCCGTATCCGTATAGCTCTCTGCCAATCCGATCTGGCTCTGACCGTAAAAATCAGCCTCATGGAGCCAGTAAAAAAGGTCTTCATACTGAGCAGTATCCTTCGTATCCGCCGTTTTCCAGCCGGTGCCGGTATAGGTGTCATAGACCTGCCCGCGCAGATACACCTTTTCCGGCTGCTCCATGGTGACTTCCAGCGCCGGCGCGTCACTTTTATTCCAGGCAGGTAAGTTTCTGAGATTTCCCTCCGGCATGGAATTGGTATCGCTGTCATAGCGCTGATGGTGTATCCGCGTCTGAATAGTATCCATCAGGTCGGTGTCCAGGCCGCTCTGGAAGGACAGCCCGACCAGCAGGCACAGCACCGCGCACAGAACCGTCAGAATCAGCTGTGTCGGAACGCCTGTCAAGGACTCTCCCGCCGCCGTGCGCCGCACCATCAGCAGCACGGCACCGGCAATCAGCAGTCCGCCGCCGATTCCTACAGGAACCAGGCCCAGCAGCATTGCCCCATAGCAGGGCAGCAAAACCGGCAATGCCAGTACCAGACGTCCGCTCCATGCGCTGCGGCTGAAAAGCAGCGATACCAGCAGCAGAGAGACCGCTGTCGCTAAGGGCAGACAGCGGGCATCCGCCGCCGCAAAGTCCAGATATATCTTTCCGTTTTTTTCCGTCAGCAGGGTCAGGAAATCATTTGCCAGGGTGCCGAAGCCGGGCAGTATCCACCTGTTCAGCGCCAGACTCAGCAGAAGCAGCAGTCCGATCCCTACAGGAACGACCCAGTTCCCGATATCGCTCTGGTAAACGGCAAACAGAACCGCCTGCACCAGAAGCGCGGCCGCCGCCATGCCCCACCAGGGGTAGGGCACGGAAGGAAACGCCTCCGCCAGCAGAAGGCAAAAGCCCGCCGTCAGTACGGCGCAGACCGTTCCGGAGTCCCAAGGGAAATACATTCCTTTTTGCGCCGCCCCGGTGACAATGCATTGGAGTCCGTTTTCACTTTTTTGCATGATCGGCTAAACCTCCAGTCGCTGCATCGTCTCCGAATAATTCTGGGGGGTAAAGGTGGTGGCATTGGGGAACGGCTCCTCCGTGCAGAGGACAAAATGCACCCGCTCGTCCGTCATCATCCGCTCATCCGGCTTCACGCCGAAATACAGGATACGGCTGTAATCGCCCATTTCCGGCAGGCGGCAATCCGCGCTGCCTCTGGTCTTTACCAATTCCGGGATTGCCTGCAAAAGCTGGTTCTCGTCCAGAATATCCTGGGCTTGCAGGTCGTCCCCCTCCGTCCAGCACAGGGTATACTGCACACCGCCTTGCAGCAGTGCCGCACCCGCGGAGGAAACGACCTCGGCCAAAGCATCCATCTGCTGCGGCGTGCCGGTACGTTTGTCCCAGAACACCAGGAGGGAACGGCTCTCCGGCTGGCTGGCCTCCTTCAGAATCAGCTCATCCAGCTTGGAGGAGAGTTTCCAATGGATCTGACGGATGTCGTCCCCGGGACGGTACTCCCGGAGCTGGTACACCTCGCTGCGATCCTCTCCCCTGCGGTCAGATGCACCGTCGTCTGCATAGGCCGGTCTGGCGGTCATGTCCGCATCCATAGGAAAGAGGTTCGGGAGAATGGTCAATCGGGCTTCTGCCTTGACAGGTGCCTGCATGGGGAGCACCCCCAGATAGTCCAGCAAAGTAAACCTGCTGATGCGCACACGCAGCCGGCCGCAATAGCGACTTTGCAACAGGATATTCTGGCTGCTTTCGCCTCTGGCACTGATGCCGCCGGTCAGCGTCACCGTCTGCTCTTCCTCTGTCAGATCATTGCGGATAGAGACGCGGCAGCCGCAACGCATTACGGGCAGCAGCGCCGAATTGCGGATGCGCACCCGGCAACCGGCCGCGGTGCGTTTGGCAGCCGTCGCCGGTATCAGAATATCCGCCTGTAAATGCCTTCGGACGTATGCGTTGACCGCCCAGGAAGCCAGTGGCAGCAGGAGCAGCAGGCAGAGTCCGGCAAGCACCCAAAAGGAACCGCTTGTAATGAGCAGCGCCGCCAGAGCCAGCAGCAGAAGCAGGTAACACACGGCGCTGCCTAAAATCTTTTTCTTCATTTGTCGGAAAATTCCCGGATATCTGGCTTCTGAACCGAGGTGAGGATGTTCTGAAGGATCTGCGCCGCGGTGTATTCCTGAAGACGTGCCTTGGCGTTGAGGATCAGACGATGGACGCATACATCCGGGAACACGGCGCACACATCGTCGGGAATCACATAATTCCGCCCCTCCAGATAGGCGTTGGCCTTGGCCGCACGGGTCACAGCCAGAGCGCCGCGGGGACTGACGCCCAAGGTAACATAGGCATTGGAGCGGGTCACGTCCACCAGCTCCGCGATATAGTCATAGATTCGGTCTGCCACATGGATATCGGCAACGTCCGCAATGAGCTTTTCCAGCTCATCCGGCGTCGTCACCGTCTGGCAGGCGGAAAGGGGATCCACATGATGGCGATCCTTCAGCAGCGCCGCCGTGCTTGCCCGATTGGGATAGCCCATACTCAGTCGGATCAGGAAACGATCCAGCTGAGAGGCGGGCAGCATCTGGGTACCCGCAGAGCCTACTGGGTTCTCCGTTGCCAGAACGACGAAGGGCTTGGGCAGCGCCCGGGTCACGCCGTCCACCGTGACCTGCAATTCCTCCATGGCTTCCAGCAGGGCGGATTGGGTCTTACTGGAAGTACGGTTGATCTCGTCCGCCAGCAGCAGGTTCGTCATAATAGCGCCGGGCTGATATTTCAGCTTGCCGTCCGCCTTGTCAAACACGGAAAAGCCGATAATGTCAGAGGGCAGCGTATCGGAGGTAAACTGGACACGTCTGGAATCCAGACCCAATGTCTTGGAAAACGCCTTGGCCAGCGTCGTCTTACCCACACCTGGCACATCTTCCAGCAACACGTGACCCTGGGCCAGAATGGCCAGCAGCACCTTGCGGACGATGTCCTCCTTGCCCAAAACGACCTTGTTGACTTCCGCCTGAATTTGTTCTGTCAGCTTGTTCATGCCTTTCTCCTCTTTCTGACGATGATGCAGATCGCGCCGGCCGCGATCACGACTGCCGCGCCGATCCCGACGCAGAGAATGGTTCTGTCATCACCCGCCGATGCCTGTGTCTGTTCCGTCTGGGTGTCCGGGTTCGCCGGAACATCCGGGGCGGTATACGTGCCGTCAAAATGCAGCACCCACGGCTGCCCCGCGCGGACACGCTGCACAGCCACCAGAGCAAGGACGGATTGCTCCGTTGCCATGCCGTCGCCTGCCCCCTCCAGCGTGTGGCTGTAGGTGCCGTCCGCCTGACGGAATCTGGCAAGCTGGGTCAGCAGGGTATGTCCGTCTTTCACAAAGCGGGTATCCGTATCCGGATCAATGCCCAGCGCGCACAAAGCCAGAATGACCTGTGCCGTACTCTCCGCATTCTCGTCCCCATATGCGATATACCCGCAGGTATCCGTCAGCTGGCTCGACAGGTACGCAAGCGCCGCGTCAATCTCGGCTCCCAGCTGATCCTGATAGGGTGCCAATGCCTGTACCGCCATGGCGGTGATGTCCACATCCGATTTTCCGGGGATCAGGCCGAAGCCGCCGTCCGGCTCCTGAGCGATCACGATGGCGCTGACCATATCCTCTCTGGAATACTGGGCGTCTGCCGGAACCTCCGTATCCTGAGCGTCCAGAGCAATTAACGCCCAGATCCAGCCGTTTAAGCCCTGCGCGCCCGGGTCACGGGCGTAGTTATAAGTTCCCTCAGCGATCAGGTCAATGGCCGAGCCGTCAGGCTTCACTCCAAAGCTGGTGGGGTCGCCGCCCAGCGCCATCACCGTCAAGGCGATCCGGTGGTATTCCGTGGCCTTGTTCTTGTCCAGACAGCCATTTTTCGCGTAGGCATTCTCGACATAGGCTTTCAGCGCCTGCAAATAGTCGGCATAGCTTTCCTCCGCGCCGGACAGCGCCATGGCCATGGCAAGCCAGTCACAAACGGAAGTGCCAGCTGGGAACTGCTCCTGATCCTTCAGAAGCTCCCCCTTCTTCCCACTCAGGGCGGACATTCCCTCCGCGCTCTGGGCGATCTCCGCATCCAAAGATGACGGGGTTTCCGCAAAAGCCATCGTGGGGAGCAGAAGCAGTATGCAAAGCAGCACCGCTATCAATTTTGTTCCATTTTTCATGCAGCTGCCTCCAAAAATCTTCTTATCAGTCCTTGGCAGTATACGATCTTATCCGTCCAGTACCCCGCAAGCGTACTCCGCATTCTCCGCCGTACCTGCCGCCCCATAGCCTGTGTGGATGCCTGTTCTGCCGGCTCCGGGTCAACGGGGTCGGTCGGCTCCGGTTCGCTTGGCTCTGTGGGTGTCGGTTCCGTGGGTGTCGGTTCGCTGGGGTCTGTAGGCGTCGGTTCCGTCGGCTCCGGTTGGGTGGGATCCGTGGGCGTCGGCTCGGTGGGATCGGTAGGCGTCGGATCCGTCGGGTCGGGATCGGTGGGATCGGGATCTGTCGGTTCCGTCTCGCCGCCGGTAGCCGGGAGAACATCTGTTTCCTCCTCGTGGCACCTGGTGCAGCGATACAGAATGTACCCGTCCTCCGTTTCGGTGGGTTCCACCCGTTCCACTTCCTCAAAGTCGTGATCCAGAGCCTGATAGCCGCCGTTGATCCACAGGCCGCAGTAGCTGCTCAGCGCGCCGTAGCCGCCTCCGGTGGCATCGTAACCGCCGATGTCCTTGCCGTAGGACAGAGTAAAGCGCAGATAGATGGTAATTCCGTTGCGGACCTTATAGCCGCTCATACCGGTTCCCTCATACAGTGTTCCGTTGATGGAGTACATCCAGCCGGAACCCTGGGTGTAGTCAAACTCGCCGATGCTGTCCCGGTCGTAGTTGTCGTTGGTGGTGATGCCGTCCCGCAGGATCAACTCCCAGAGATGCTCCGGAACGTCGGCGCGGTAGGCGATGTCGCCCCGGTAGATCCGGCGCAGATAGAAATTCATGGTGGCGCTGCCCTGATAATCCGGTTCATAGCCCCGCTCCTGCAAGAAACGCAGCACGACAGACGCCGCCGTTTCGCCCTCTACGATGTCCAGCGTTCCGCTGTCCAGGATTCCCAGACCGATGGTGGTCGCGTCCAGCACCACGTTCACCGAGCCTGCCGCGTCGCCCTCGCTGATCTGGTGGTAGGTGACGGTGTAGACCTTCATGGCGGAATTTCCGTTTCCGTCCCAGGCCAGCACCCGGACGATGTGGGATTCCTCGTCGCCGATCTGGGGCGCATCGAAATGCAGCTCATAGGTAGGATGGTTGTCACCATAACTCTTTTGAACAACTTTCCCGTCCAGTGTAACTTGAATCTGATTTGAGAAGATGTAGTCTCCCCCCAGCTTGTCATTTGTTCTGGCGGTCACCCACATGTTGTAAGACTGAGAGGTTATATCCGGACTGTCCTCGTCCAAGCTCGTGAAAATGGTAGGCGGATAGTCACCGGACTCCGGATTGTCGTCATCGGCAAGGTCGGCGTAATAGCCCACCCGGTACTGAACCAGGCCAAGGAAGGTCTCCCCATCGTAGAGGGACAGGACGAACAGGTTTTCCGCGTTGAAATCCAGCTGCGCCTCATAGTTCCGGTTGTCCGGGGAGGTCAGCAGCAGTCCGTTGCCGGAATTGGTCTCGTTTTTCAGCCGGACACGAATGTGCAGGTCGCCCTTGCCGATGGGGTAGGCAATGAAGGTCAACCTTCCGTCCGGAAGCTCTGTCTTGGTGAGCTGCTGGGTCTTCAGGGTCGTGTAAATACGGGGCGTATCGTCTTCCTCGCCCCCGCTGCCGTGATCGCCGCCTGTTCCGCCGTCATCCCCGTCGTCGCCGCCGGTACCGTCGCCGTGGTCGCCGGAATCCTCCGGGCCGCCCTTGGTGTCGTCTGGCTTATTGCCGCCCTGATTGTCGTCAGGGTTCTCCACAGGTTTATCCGTAGGTGCTGATGGGTCCGTATCCTCCTCGCCCCGGGTCGGTTCCGTGGGCGGATCTGTCTGATCCTGCCGCTCCGGTTCCGTGGGAGGCTCCGTCGGCTCCTGTGTCGGGTCGGTATTTTCTGTTCCCTCGGCGGATTCCGCAGACTGGGCGTTCCCCTTTCCGGAACCCTGTCCGCCGGTATTGCCGGAGCCTTGCAGGGATTCCGCCCGGAGCTGCTCCGGCTGGGCGTCGATTGGGTTGTCCGGCCTTGTCCGCCCGGAGGCGATCAGTGAGCCGCCGATCCCCGCGACCAGCGCGATGACCAGCAGAATACTCACGGCGCTGAGCAGGCCGCTGCGTTTTTTCATACGGATATCCCCCAAAAATCAGTTTGGATCCTTACCATTGTCCCCCGCGTCGGGGGACAATGGTAAACCCCCAAAATACGGCGAATTGCCTCCCCTCCCGTTAGGGAGGGGAAGCAGCTGATTCGCCCGGATTTACTTAGAATAGTTGATAACCGCAACGGCGTCCGCGGAATTGACCTTCTTGTCGCAGGTCGCATCCGCCCGCAGGAACTTCCGCACGGAGACCTTCTCGAAGTCGGTGTACTTGCCGGTATGACGGTCACGGCGTTGTCCTCCGCCGCGTAGCGTCCCATGCCGTCCTGGGTGGGAACCATGGTGTTCACCGGCGTCAGGCTGGAAACGCCCGACGTGCCGAGAACCTTCATCTGGAAGCTGCCCACCAGCACCTCCGGCTCCCAGCTCTCGCCGCCCTTGAAGGACACGAAATTCAGGTAGAACGCCCGCCCGCCGGTGCGGCGGCCGAGATCGTTCCAGCGGACGCCGGAGGCGGTCATGACGCTGCTCTCCACCAGCTGGAGGAAGGTGTCGTCGTACTCGATCTCCGTCTGCATACCGTACATTTTGGCGGTCTCGGCGCTGTCGGTGCGCCTCAGCACCAGCGACACGGTGATGATGTCGCCGGGGGCGGCCTTGACCTCCGTCTGACCCCGTTCGGCGGTCAGTTCAAAGTTGTAGCTTCGGCTTGTGTCCACGGTGCCGCCGGTCTCCGCCGCGAAGGCGGCGGAGGGCAGCAGGCACAGCAGCAGGCACAGAACCGTCATCAGGGGGATGATGCGTTTCTTCATGCTTTTCTCCTTATCCCACGGAAGTGTGCGAAGCCCCGGTGGGGGCGCGTCCGGTCAGTGGGATCATTTGAACTGGCTCACGATGGCCACGGCGTCGGCGGAATCCACGTTCTTGCTGGCGTTCACGTCCGCCCGCAGGAACTTCTCCATGCTGACCTTGCCAAAATCGCCGTAGGTACCGTTGTAGATGTCGTAAACCAGCTGGGCGTCGTTGATGTCCACGACGCCGGTCATGTTCACGTCGTATCCATTGGCAATGGTGACCACATTGTCCGCGGCGGAGACGGCCACCTTGGCGGCGGCGTCCTCTTTGGTCAGGGTCTGGTCTTTCTCCAGGATCACCAGCCAGGCGTACCAATCGGTTCCGTAGCCCTCGACCTTATACATCGTATTGCCGTCATAGGTAAAGGCGCTGCCGTTTTCCGGAGTACCCTTGACCGTGACCAGCATCATGGTCTTGCCGTCCAGATTCAGGTAGGTGGTCACGTCCACTTCCTCGGCGTTGTGGGAAACCTTGGTGATGGTGATTTCCAGCGTCCAGGTTTTTGCGTTGCCGCCGCCGACGCCGTTTACGGTGGTGATCATATACTGGCCGGGCGAAGTTTCGGTCACGATCCCGTCGATGTTTTGAGAGCCATCATATCTGTTGGGCTTAAAGACGGCGGTAACGGTGTAGTCGCAGTTCTCCCGCTTGTTCAGCTTGAAATAGTAGGGGTTATTCGCGCCCACAGAGGACGGAGCGCCGGGATCCACATCCTCCGCGCCGTTGCCGTTGAATACTACGTTATACTTGTTGTCCGGTGTGGCAATAATGCGAATCGTAAAGTCCTTCTTCACGAAATATTTGTCCAGCGTATATGTGATCGTGCCGTCCGGGTTGGCGGTTCCCCGCAGTGTCCTCTGCGTATCCGTGGATTGGCCCCATACGGCATCCACCCGATAGGACGTATCATTTCTGGGGCGGATGGAGAAGGAATAGTCTTCATTATAGGTGGCCTTGGCCGGGCCCTTGAGGATCTCTTCAGGCACTTCCAAGTCCTTAAAGTTGACCAGGTATCTGTAGGTCACGTCGTACTTCTTGGGCGTCTTGGAGGTAACGGTAACTTCCACGTTGCCGTTGACGTCGGAGACGGTGTAGGTGCCGCCCTCGCCGAAGGTCTGGCCTTCGGTAACGGTATCGCCCACCTTCACGGTGAACACATAGTCATAGTGGCTGTCCACCGGCTTGAAGGTGAAGCTGCCGCCTGCGGGAACCAGACGGGTCTCCGCGTCGGAGGTGAAATCATCGGGCAGGGTCACGGTGAAGTTGTTGGCGTTCACCACGGTGGCAGCATCGGTGATGGTGGCATCCGGGGCGTCGAAGTTGATGGAGTTGGCGTCCAGATCGAACTTGGCTTCCGTCAGGGTCACGGTGCTGGTCGCACCCTTTTTGGCGGTGAAGTCCAGCGTCAGCGCTTCGCCCAGAGGCGCGGTCTCGCCGTAGCGGCGGACGCGGACGGTGCCGTTATTATCCTCCACCGTCAGATTGGCGGCGGCGTCGGAGGCCGTGTTCAGGGTCAGCGCCGCCGGGTCGTAAGTAAAGGTCATGTCGTAGGCGTTGAAGCCGGTGATCTTCGTCTCAGAGGAAGCGACGGTCACGGGAATGGAAACGGTTTCGCCAACGGCGACCGCCTTGTCAGCACCCATGGAGACGGAGTAGCCGGTCGTCGTGGGAATAGGAGTCCCTCCGTAGGGTACAATAGCTATCTTGATAGGATCAAGCCAGCCGTGATCAAATCCATCGTTGGACGTCCCATGATTCAAGCCATCTGCTCTGATCTTCGCCCCACCAGATGTATAAAATGAAGCCTCCTGCGTATCTGTAATTTCTTCTGACGCTGTCAAGGTAAAGGAACAAATTTTGCCTGGGAAAACACTGGCATCAGAATCGTCACTTGCCTGCACTAATCTGACACGGTGTTCTCCACCCGTCGACACATCGGCCGTGTTTATAGTCGGTGCTGTAAAAAACACGCTGCCTTCATAATCTGTACTTTTCCATGTAAAAAGGTTCGCATCGTAGATAAGAACAATGGTCATGCGCTCGATATAGTCAACCTGTTCTTGCAAAGTATAAGTGAATGTAACATCTTCTCCCGGCCTTACAGATGTTTTATCGGCCGTCAATACGGCAAGGGTAGTATCACCCTCTGCTGCAAAAACTGACGGGGCAAGGCTGAACACCATAACCACCGCCAGTAAAAATGAAAATATCCGTCTTTTCATAAATATTCTCCAAAAATCAAAAATGTGGGGGCGCTTCCCCGGCCGGGGCGGTCCCCGCCGGACAAATGTCCCGTTTCGTGGATAAGTGAACAAGCCCGGACTTCCGCGCCCTCCGCGGCAAATGCCCCGCAGGCGGCCGCCCGGTTCCGAAAGCTTCCATTTTCTACCATTCGTTGTAGAAAAGCTCTCGCATGAGATCGAAAGTTTGCATTCTTCCGGCCATGTTATCACCCTCTCTCCCGCCGCGGCGCTTTCGCCCCGCCGTCAGATTTTTTGTATAGCAGCCCGCCCCCGAAGGACGGGAAACCATCCGTATAAATGCCCCGCGCCGGGGTTTTCGACGTTTTGTCGATGGGCGGCGCTTCTCCGCCCCGATGCCCGCACGGTTACGACGCGCTTCCCTGTTCCATGGGAACCGGGCAATTCCGCTGCGCCGGGGTCTTTTTCTTGCCCGGGCGCCTCTTCGCCGCCGCCCGCAGGGCGTCCGCGCGCTGACGCTCCCGCGCCTTCTCCCGCTTCGCCGCCCGCTTGGCGTCCCGCTCCTCCTTATGGAGGGCGGTCTGCCGCCGCTTCTCCTTCTGGTACCGGCGGTTTTCCTCGTTCCGGGGGATTTTATAGGCGGAACTCAGCCCCGCCGCCGCCAGCGCCGCTTCCCAACTGCCGAACCGCCGGGCGATATAGCTGCCGCCCTCGATCTCGCAGGGGGCGGGGGCGTGATTCCACTGAGCAGCGCACCGGCTGACGTAAGCGGCCAGCTCCGGGAGGCTGTCCCCCGCGTGCTGCTCCGCGAAAACTGCGTCCTGCGCCGCCAGCGCCGCCTGCGTCCGCTTCGCGATCTGCTGCTCGAACCAATTCCGGCCGTCAAATTTCTGTGCGCCTGCTACCTTGCTCATTATGGCATACTCCTTCCATGGCGGCAAAAGAAAACGCCGACATCCCGCTTACGGGTCGTCGGCGCACACTCCTG
>ERZ780168.1259-NODE-1259-length-27444-cov-4.332323_pt1 | contig 27444 bp, 29 predicted proteins | sample MGYA00510981_ERZ780168 | MGnify/ENA primary metagenome ERZ780168 (study PRJEB29588, sample SAMEA2158769) | human gut metagenome | biome: human gut; feature: human-associated habitat; material: faeces | place: Denmark | collected 2008/2010 ...
GGAATGTCATGCCGCCCCAAAGGGAGACCATGATGGGGAAGCGCCAGATGTTGCCAAGGCCCACGGAGGCCCCGGCCGCGGAGAGCACGAACCCGATCTTGCCGGAGAACGTGCTGCGGGAATGAGAATGCTTTTGCATGCGTGTCAAACCGTCCATTCTTTTTTCATGTAGAAATCAGTGTAACACAGCGGGCGGGGAAAAGCAATGCGGCGGCGCGGGAAAGGCGAAAAAGACGCGCGGTATCAAAGCGAAAGCGTCAATTCGCATTGGTTGACGGGCGGCTGGCTCAGAATGTCGGCCAGATAGAGGGGGAGAAAGCCGCTCTGCGCCTGCCAGCGCTTTTCAAGCGCGGAATCCCGCGCGAGGGTATCCATGCGGCCGGAAAAATACGCGGCGTTGGCCTCGGCGAAGAAATCGGCCAACTGCTCGGGCGCATCGTCCCCGGCGATGGCGGCGAGCGCCTGACGGAGACAGCAGGCGCGGAAAAAATTCGCGGAATAGGCGGCAAAATCCAGCAGATTGGGGTCGGAAAGCCCCTGCGCCGCCGCCCAGTCGGAAACGCGGACGGGCGCGGTGCGGTAGGTCAGCGCATCTGCCGTCAGCGTCAGCACGCCGTATTGATTCGGCGAAACGGCCAGCGACGAGGTGGCGATATCCCACAGGCCGGAATCGGTCTGCCCCATGTGCTGGAGGTGGATGTGGCCGCTGAGGTTGCACAGCACGGGCGAAACGGCATACAGGCGGCGCAGCGCATCCGCGTTGCGGATGGTGAAGCCGGAGGAAAGCAGGCCGCTGTGGTCGATCAGGTTTTGGTGGCTGACGGCGACGACGCGGCAGCCGTCCGCCTGCGCCTGCATGAGCTGACGGCGCGCCCACGAAAGCGTGCCCTTCAAAACGGCGTTCGGTGCGGCGGAGGTGTTCACGTCGAGCATCAGCAGGCGCAGATCGTCGGAGAGCGCCGCCACGTAGCTCAGCGAATCCGCGTCGCGGGAGAGCGCGCCGTCAAAGCCGAAGGCATGATAAAGGGCGGCAAATTCCCCGGCGGTCACGCCGTCCACCCGCGTATAGCCGTCGCCCTCAAAGCGCGCGGCGCTGCTGCTGTTCAAATCGTGGTTGCCGGGGAGGACAAACACGGGAATGCCCGCGTCGCGGACGCGCGCAAGCCGAAGGGAAAGCGCCTCGTGGCTCTCGCGCGCGCCGTTGAAGGTCAGGTCGCCGGAGAGAATCAGCGCGTCCGGCTTCTCGGCGATCACCTGAGCGACAAACGCTTCGATCAGCGCGTCGCTGTACGCCATCGCCTTGCCGTCGCCCCGCTCGATCAAATCGGTGAAGAACGCGCCGTTATCCGTCAGCGTCGGGGCGATATAGTGTAAATCCGTCGCCGTAAAGAGCACCGCGCGGGGCTCGCACAGCGCAAGGACGGGGGCGAGCAGAAGAGACAGGCACAGAAAGAGACATTTTTTCATGGGTGAGCGTCCTCCCGAAAAAAGATAATCTATTATAGCATACATGCGGAAAAAAACGGGAGTAGGCACTTTGGGGTAACCATGGCGCTTGGATGGGCGGCGGCGCAGGAAGCGGGGCGAAACTTAAAAGAATGAGGCGAGGCTGGGCTGACGATGGGGCAATTCGGAAGAATTAAAAAATTTTGGAAAGAACGGCCGAATGGGTGTGAATTTTCGCGATTTTTTTCGTCTAGGTAAGTGAAACAGGAAATTCGATGGGCGATGGACAAGGAAAGAAGGAGGGACGAGGATGAAAAGATTCGTGGGGATGATGGGGGCGCTGCTGCTTGCGCCGACGCTGGCATTGGCAAGCGGCGACATGGTTTCCGTTTCCGAACTGCGCCAGCAGGTTGAAGTGATGGGGCGGTGGACAAAGACTTATGACACACCGAATGGCGAAGTGAGCGTGGACATACCCATTATTGCGCCTGAGGTGGAAAATGTGCCGATTTTACAGGTAAGCGCAGTAATGGGAAAAGACGTTGCGGAAGAAAAGGGATTGCACAAATCCGTAGATCAGGAGAATGCGGGCGCGGGTATTTTCTATGATGACTTTGATATTCTTTCCAAATTGAACGCGAATGTGGATGACGCCGCGATGATTTTCTGCGCAAATCCGGAGGAAATTGATTTAGCATTTTTACAGGTTTCGCATAATGATCCTAATTCAATGCGCATGGGAAGCTGGGACTACAGCAGCGACTATTATTATCCGAATGAAATGAATCCAGAAATGTTGTTTGCAGAAGAAAATGACCAGCCGCTGTCTGCGGCAGATGATGTGCTGGCAGTTTTGCTGCAAAACTATTATGGACGCGAGAATGCGGATTACGGCGTGGATTATGTGGAAGTACGGGGAAAAGCAAGGAAAAGAGTTGGACGGACAAAGAATGATTTGGGTGCTTATAAAAAAGATTACCCGAAAGGGACGTATTATATCAGCTTCAGGCAGAAGCTCGAAGGAATCCCCATTTACTTGGAAATTGGACACAAAATGCTGACAACGAATCAAACTCACGTTACGCAAGAAGTAGCGCTTAAATGCCAGAGAATCAGAGGGATAGAGACGAACACGTTGGAGTACATGGATGAAACGTCTTTCATTTTGGATACAACATGGATGGGAGAAGAAAAGAGGATTCAGGAGGATGTGCCGCTTGCAACGCTTGAAGACGTGATGCGGGCACTTGAAAAGCGGATCGAGGAAGGTTATATTCGCGATATTTATGCGCTCAGACTGGGGTATGTCTGCTATCCGGATGATATCTCGCCGGATATTTATGCGCTTTATCCGGCGTGGATCTGCGATTGTATTTATGCCAATTCGCCGCGTGAACAGATTATGAAAAATATTGTGACCGATGCGTTCAGAGAGAATTTCAGGTATGAACAGATTGCAGTGGATGCACAGACATGCGATATCCAAGCGGGATGGATAGATCGAGATGAAGGACTGTATCATGCCGAACCGATGACGTGGGGGAAAATGCAATGAAGAAAATACTGTTTGTACTTTGCGTGCTGCTTCTTGTCCCGACGCTGGCATTGGCAAGCGGCGACATGATGTCCATTTCCGAACTGCGTTATCAGGTTGAAGCTATGGGACGGTGGACAAAGACTTATGAAGCGTATGGGCGGACGATTGAGGTGGATGTGCCGATTATTGTGCCGGAAGTTGATGAATTGCCAATTGTGACAGTGCAAGCCTATAATCCTTATTCTGAAACCGAGCTTTTTTCATGCGATCATTTAAAAAGGTATGAAAATCCACATACAATGGGATGGAGTTTTGAAGAAAATGCTCTGTATGGATATCTGAATCCTGAAATAGAAAAAGGCAAAAATGTTGATTATAATCAGTATAAAGATGAAGAGGAATGCGTCGGAATTAGTGTGAAATTAAATGCCCCACAAGAGATTTTGAGCATAGGTCAAAAGGATCATCTTAAATATAAAGAACAGCATGTTTATCCATGGCAGGTTTCGATGAATGAAGCATATGCTGAAGATGGTGATATGGCGCTTTTTGAAGCGATTGATTATGTTCAGAGAATAGCCAATTATTATTACGGAAGCGGAATAGATGGATATGATGTTGAGTTTATTGAAATCAGAGACAGAGCAAGAAAAAGCAAGACAAGTAATCCTGCCGATATGAGCCTTGGAGAAACTGTTGATTATTATCCGAGTGGAACGTATTACTTGCATTTGCGTCCAAAGGTGAATGGAATACCGATTTATGAAATTGCACCTAATCTGTATGGTTCGATGGATAAGCTGTGGAATAAATTCTGTCAGTATTATTTTAGAATCGTCATGCTACCACTGTGTTCAGCAGAAGTGATGAGTCGAGATTCATTTTCACTGAGTTTGATCGGCATTAAAGAAAAAGATACTTTAGCAGATGATATATCGTTAGCATCTGTACAAACGATCATTAGGGAAATTGAGAAGCAAATCGACGAGGGCAAAATCAGAAATATATATGCGCTACGTTTGGGCTATGTTTGTTTTTTGAATGAGGAATCGCCGGAATCCTACACCTTATATCCAATATGGATATGCGAGTGCGATTACACACAATCTGCTAAGGAAGACGGAAGTGTTTATATTGCGGATGCGGGTTTGCGAGAAGGAACGAAATTTACAAGGGTAGGTTTTAATGCGCAGACAGGAAAGCTGTTGGATAAGCAGAATTTCAGTTGGAACGATATGTATTGTCCAACCATTCAATGAAACCAAGAGTATTGGAAGGAAAAAGCAATGAGAAAAATAATATTTTTGTTCTGTGTTTTGATGATTGTGCCGACGCTGACATTGGCAAACAGCGACATGGTTTCCGTTTCCGAACTGCGCCAGCAGGCAGAAGCTATGGGGCGGTGGACAAAGACTTATGAAGCGCATGGGCGGACGATTGAGGTGGATGTGCCGATCATTGTGCCGGAAGTGGAAGAATTTCCTGTTTTTTTGGTTGAACCCTACTATGCGGTATACGAGCAGCGTTTAACCAGAGATGGAACTATGCTGGAGAAAATCGGAGAAGACGGACGTTGTTCAGTATATGCAGAATCAAATTTACTTTCAGAAGAAGGCATAATAGGAAAAGCAAGGGTATTAGACCTCGATGATTTTGAACAGGTAGTCTTTGATGCGAACTATTCTTCGCCAAGAGATGAGCATAATCTGAATACAAAGTACACGAGTGAATTTTTTTATCCATATGAGATTGAGCAGGTGTATACCTACGCAGAGGACAATCCTGCATCGCTGGAAGACGCTGTAACGAATCTTGAGAAGATTATCGGTTATTTCTACCCCGAAGAACCGGCTGTTACGGTGGAGCGTGTGGAACTACGTTCGCGGTTGCATAAAGTTAAAGGGATAGATGATTATAATCTCGGAGATTATGTGGAAAATTATCCGTCAGGAACATACAACCTGAGTATTAGGCAGATGATGGACGGAATTCCAATTTATGTAGATGTTGGAGATAGACTTTCCTTGGATTTGGCTTCTGATAAAGGGAAAAAAGGTGTAAACGATTTTTGGCGGAAAAATGTAAAGCTATGGCGTGTGAGAGATAATTATTTTGAGTTTATGAATAAAAGCCGATTTGAACTAGATACAGTATGGCTGAAAAGAGTAAATAAAATTGAAGAAGATGTACCATTAAAAAATGTTGATGTAATCATAAGAAACTTGGAAAAGGAGATTGGACAGGGAAAAATTAGGAGAATATACGCTCTAAAACTGGGATATTGTGTCTATTTCAGTGATGAAGGGGAAAATATATATACGATATATCCGGCTTGGATATGTGAGTGCGATTATTCAGAGTCAGCAAAGGAAGAGCTGAAAAAATCTGAGCAGGTTCAGGATGAGCGGAAGCAGTATTATTATAAGCAGCTTGTGATTAATGCTCAAACTGGACAGATAGAGCCTTATTTGATAAAAAAACAAGAGCCGGCTTATTGCCCCCAAATTATCACATGGGAATCATTAAAGTGAGCCTAAAGAGTATCCAAAACGAAATTCGCGTCAAAAAAAGAGGATTTCGCAACAAACCTAGGAGAAAAGGAAAATATCATGTAAAATAAAGAAAAAAGGAGGTCGATTCCAATAGCTTATGAAGAAGGTGGGTACAAAAAATGATTCCTGCAAACAAGCTGGGAAGCTCCGTCGCTGAAAGCGATGGTGTCGGCAAGGATCGAAAAGAGTATACCACGAAAACGGAGGATTGACAATATAAGCGACAAGAATCAAAGGAGGAACAAATTTATGAAGAAAATGGTAGCGTTAGTCTTGGCAGGAACAATGATGGCAGGGATGGCGAGCGTAGCGAGTGCTACTAAGAATTTTGATACTCCTGCGTGGTGCAATAGTACGACGAATTATACGATGGCAGATTCTGAAGGCGATCAGAAGTTGAATGATACGCATGCAGCTATTTACGTAAGGCACTATGATAATGTAGATACGACAGAATATACTAATCATTTTCGTGGTATCGAAGTCGATTCTAATTATGCGACTCGAGGATCAAAGTGGTGCACGCAGGGCTTGAATGTTCCGATTCAGAATAACAACATTAAAAGAGGGCAGAGATATACGGTGTCGGCTCGTGGAAATACTAATTACTATAATAATGATGGAATTGAAAGAATTTGGTTGAATGGCTCTTACAATGTAAATCTGTAAGATTTTAAGTATCATGAGGCGATTTGCCTCATAATATTTGTTTATTGAAAAACAAGGAGAGAGTATGAGAAGAATATGTATATGTTTGATGAGTATGCTCATGTTTTTGTGGACATGCTGCTTGGCAGAAAACGATATGAACAATATAAGGGAAATCTGTGCGAAAAGAAGCGAGTGGAAAAGCAAATATAATTCAAATGGACGGAAAATAGATGTTGATGTTCCGATTGTTATTCCAGATGTAAAGAAGATTCCTGTAATATCAGTAAAACCATATTATGCGGTAAATGGACAATGTTTGGTGAACAGAGTAGAACCAATGGAAAAGATAGGTGAAGAGGGCTGGTATTCAGTTTATGAGGACTGTGAACTTTTAACATATATGGGTGAAGAACAAACGGAAAGAGGAAAAGTGGAAGTTTTAGATTTGGATGATTATGAAGAAGCAGGAATGTTGGTAGATTACTCAGCACCATTTAATAAGCAAAATTCAAAAACAAAATATACAAATGTAATTTTTTATCCATATGAAAGAGAATTGTCTAGTGTATATGCGGAAGATAATCCCATCTCCCTAGAAGAAGCTATTAAATATCTTGAGAAAATCATTGAGTACTTTTACCCCGGAGAGTCAAGCGTATGTGTGGATAGAGTAGAGCTCAGGTCAAGACTTCATCAAGTAGAAGGAATGGACGACTATATATTGGGAGATTATGTATCAGATTATTTGAGTGGAACATATAATTTAGGTATTCGTCAAATGATGAATGGGATACCGATTTATATGGATGTAGGAGGAAAATTGTCCCCTGAATTGACGAGAAAAAAACCAGAGCTTTGGAAAAGAAAGGTGAGAATAACAGGAATAGCATCTAATTTCTTTGAATTTATGAATGAGAAGAGTTTTATGTTAAACTCTATTTGGATGAAAAAGTCAAATGTTATAGAAGAAGATGTTCCATTAAAAGATATAGATGTAATTATAAAGAAAATCGAGGAAAAGATACTTGCAGGAAATATTAGAAATGTATATGCACTGAAATTAGGATATTGTGTTTATTTCGATAAATTGGATGAAACTGGATATGTATTATATCCGATTTGGATATGCGAATGTGCTTATGTTGAATCAGCAAAAGAAGAATTGCGTCCGTTAAGCTGGGTAACTGACGATAGAGAACAACCATATTACAAGAGAATCGTAATAAATGCACAAACTGGCGAAATTGAACCGATGGTGATAACCGATGAGAAACAAACATATTGTCCAACGGTTGTGACATGGTAACTGTTAATCCCAATATAGGTTAAATGCTAAATAAAAATGTTGATATATATTATGAAGTGTGTTATGCTAATGCCATGAATTGTAAAGGAGAAAATTATGAAAAAAACGCTGTTTTTTTTAATCACTGTTTTATTAGAGGTGTTCTTCTTTGCACAAGGAGAATCGGAAAATAACATGTATGGAATTAAAGAACTCCAAAACCAAAGAAGAAGTTGGAATGAGAGCTATGAAGCAAAAGGAAGAACGGTGCAAGTAGATATCCCCATTATAGTTCCTGAAGTGGAAGAATTTCCTGTTTTTTCGGTTGAGCCATACTATGCGGTATACGAGCAGTGTTTAACCAGAGATGGAACTATGCTGGAGAAAATCGGAGAAGACGGATGCTGTTCAGTGTATGCGGAGTCTAATTTGCTTTTAGAAGAAGGCATAACAGGAGAAGCAAAGGCATCGGATCTCGATGATTTTGAAGAGGTGAACTTCAATGCGAACTATTCTTCGCCAAGAGATGAGCATAATCTGAATACAAAGTACACGAGTGAATTTTTTTATCCATATGAGATTGAGCAGGTGTATACCTACGCAGAGGACAATCCTGCATCGCTGGAAGACGCTGTAACGAATCTTGAGAAGATTATCGGTTATTTCTACCCCGAAGAACCGGCTGTTACGGTGGAGCGTGTGGAACTACGTTCGCGGTTGCATAAAGTTAAAGGGATAGATGATTATAATCTCGGAGATTATGTGGAAAATTATCCGTCAGGAACATACAACCTGAGTATTAGGCAGATGATGGACGGAATTCCAATTTATGTAGATGTTGGAGATAGACTTTCCTTGGATTTGGCTTCTGATAAAGGGAAAAAAGGTGTAAACGATTTTTGGCGGAAAAATGTAAAGCTATGGCGTGTGAGTAATAATTATTTTGAGTTTATGAATAAAAGCCGATTTGAACTGAATACAGTATGGCTGAAAAGAGTAAATAAAATTGAAGAAGATGTACCATTACAAAATGTTGATGTAATTATAAATAACTTGGAAAAGGAAATTGAAAAGGGAAAGATTAGGAAAATATATGCTTTGAAATTGGGATATTGCGTCTATTTCAGTGATGAAGGAAAAAATATATATACGATATATCCTGCTTGGATATGTGAGTGTGATTATACAGAGTCAGCAAAGGAAGAGTTGAAAAAATTTGAGCAGGTTCAGGATGATCGGAAGCAGTATTATTATAAGCAGCTTGTGATCAATGCTCAAACTGGACAAATAGAGCCTTATTTGATAAAAAAACAAGAACTGGCTTACTGCCCGCGGGTTATCAGATGGGAGGATACACAATGAGAAAAATAACATTTTTGTTCTGTGTTTTGATGATTGTGCCGACGCTGGTATTGGCAAGCGGCGACATGGTGTCCGTTTCCGTACTGCGTCTCTGATGAAACAACGTCAGCCATCTTCCATAGATGGTTGATTTCTTTTATGTAGCATGAAAAAGGATGATACAATGGATGCAGCGAAATAGTATATTTACGGAATAGACTTTTAATTATTTGGCAAAACATGCCTAATATAAGCATAGAACACCACTTTCGAAAAATAATCGAAAGAAACTAAAAATAAGTGTCAATATCCGCGAAAATTTGCGTCTTGGTAAGTGAAAGGAAGGTGAGAGAGCGTGATGGGCAATACCTTGGTACCGGGTAAAGCCTCTGAAGCGGAACTCTCCCGAATGATGGAAACATATGGCGCGATGCTGACCGGCACATGCACAGTGCTGCTGGGCGACAGGCATCTGGCGCAGGACATCGTTCAGGAAACATTTATCAGAGCGTATAAAAAGATGGATAGCTTCCGCGGAGAACGGCCGGAAAGTGAAAAAGCTTGGCTGACTCGCATCGCCGTTAATCTTTGCAGGGACGAAAGAAGAAAAAAGTGGTTCCGCTTCGAAGACCGAACGATCCCAGTTGAAATGATGACGCTTTCGGCGCCGGAAGCGTCAGAGGAGGCACAGCAGCTGTATGCGGCGGTACAAACACTGCCCCAGAAATACCGCGAGGTGATCCTGCTGCGCTTCTATCAGGATTTGACAGCACCGGAGATCGCAGAGATTCTGCATCAGGCGACCGGAACGATCTATCACAAATTAACCAGAGCCCAAGAGATGCTCAAAAAGAGACTGGAAAGGTGTGATTTTGGTGGATGAAAAAAAGTTGGGGAACGCGCTGAAAGCATGCCTTTCTGACAGCGAGTTTCCGCTCGAACGCCGTCAGGCGGTGCTTCGGGCAATTAGAAAGGAAGAAAAAGTCGTGAAGAAAAAGATTTCTGCCGCATTGGTATTTGCTATCGTATTGACCCTTGTTGTTGGCGGCGCGGCGCTGGCCGCGAACCTCGGCGTGTTCGGACAGTCTGTGAACGACCAGCAGAACGAGCAGAGCGTCGGACGGCTGGAAAAGCTGGAAAATGCTTCTGCAACATACAACGATACGCAGGCAGCGCAAGCACCGGAGCAGACCGCGACGGAAGCGCCAAAGACCGTCTATGACGAGTTGATGGCGAGTCTGTACAACCGCCGCTTCAACCTGACGCTCAATCAGGCGTATTTCGACGGCTACAAGCTGTATTATTCCTACACGCTGACCAGCGATTGCAAGACCGGCTTCATCACCGGCGACGGAATGCCGACCGGCTTTGAGAAGTGGGACGACACGCAGGAAGGCAAGTTCGTCGGGCATTACTCCCTCTACGACGACAATATGAATCAGGAAGTCGTGACGTATTTCTCCGCGCATCCGAAAGGATACATCGCCTTCGAATCTATGGGCGTGGGCGATGGCGCGGCGATGAACGGCAAGCCGCTGATGATTCTGGACAGCGGTTCCGAGATGGTCAACGAGTACACGATTCAGGGCTATCAGGAGGTCGAAATGCCGGATGGCTTTGAACCGACGGATGAGATCGAAATTGAAATGTCTATCCTGTATGGCATGTCCGTTTACTGCCAGGATGAAAACAATGTGTATTTCAGCCATCTCATGACCCCGGAGAACCGCGGCATCTTCCGTCTGCCGTTCAAGGTCAATCTGAATGGTCAGACCGAAGCCTACACCGGCTCTGTGACGACCGGTGCATACAGTGCGCAGGCGACGATTCGCGTGTCCGATGTCGATATCAGCGGCGAGGTCGTGTTCGATGCGCCGGAATGGGCTGCGGCATTTGAAGCAAGCGCGGATGGCAAGCATGAGATGGAAATGCCGTATATCAACGACTATAAGCTCGTTGCTGACGGTGTAGAGCTGCAAAATCACGACGGTGCGTATGGCGTGAATGCAGACGGACAGTTCTTCGTCAAGGTTCGCTATGATCTGCCGGAAAGCATGAACAGCATGGTGCTTGTGCCGACCGGGTCGGGCATCGATTATAAGGCGCAGATCGCCGCTGGTGAAACGCCGACACACGAGAACGAGGATATCGTTCTGCTCAAGTAACCCACCCTTCCGGGGCGGCCTGAAAGGGTCGCCCCGATTTTGTAAGCTGTCCACCTTATTGGGAGGACGGCGCCTTTCCGTCAAAAAAGGAGCGTATTGAGGATGAAACGATTGTTTGCGGCGATTGCCGCAATGATGCTTGTGCCGACGATGGCGAGCGCTGATAACGACATGATTTCCGTTTCCGAGCTGCGGAAGCAGGTCGAGAGAATGGAACGGTGGAAACAGAACTATAAGGATGATTATGGAAGAAGTATTGGAGTAGATGTAGAACCCATCATGAATAAGATTGAAAAGGTTCCAATTCTAATGATGGATACGGAATCCGGATGACGAATGAAAATTTTGATTACATGAAATTGCCTGGATTTCAAGCGATTTTAATTGATGCGCAAACAGGAGAAGTGAGAAATCTGAGAAAACCGACTGAAAGCGAATGCTATATGCCGAAAATTAAACAATGAACCGAAAGAAATTATGAAAGAGGATACAAAATATGAAGAAGATTTTTACTGTATTATGTGCGCTGCTGCTTGTGCCGACGTTGGCGCTGTGCGATGAGATCGAATCCATAAGAAGCGATGTGCAAAGTGGATTATATGATATGGAGAAAATCAACCATGCACCAATCTATATACCAGACGTTTCTGAAATAAATGTGATTCGTGCAGAAAAATATGAAGCGAATCCAGAAATTGTTCAAAAATACGAAAATGCAGGGATGATAGCCATAGAGAAAATGAAGAAGGCTATATTATTGTATATGGGCGATGAATATGACAAAAAATATGGAGTTGACAAGAGAACACAGTTTTTAGAATATCATATAGACTCGGCATGGAGATTGGATGACGAAGAATTGGCTGATATTCATGCAAAAAATCAGCCGATTTCGGCTGGAGAAGTAGTGAATAAAGTAAAGAATATGATTCGAGAATTGTATGATGAATCTATTAGCATAGAATTAAAAAGGATTGAAGTGGTAAGCAGTTTTCAAAAAGGGAAAATGGTATCTGACAAGATGACAAGTTTGGGGGATTACGAATTTGGAGATTTGACTGGAATTGGGGGATATGGGATTGAAGCTTATCCAACCCTGGATGGAGTTCCGATTATAGCTTCTGCAGGTTCTGGATATCTTGAAAGAGGAGCTGAGAAAATCTATGATGTTCTGTATTTTGCTCACCCTTCTGCATATGTTTTTTATTACAGCGATGATTACATGAATATTTCATTGTCAAATGTATTTAAGAAAAAAGAAGTTGTTTTTGAAAATGTTCCATTATGCGGATTCGATAAGGTATATGAAATTGTGGAAAAATATGTGGATGAAGGGAAAATAAAAAGGGTATATAATATCAGCTTGGGATACATTATCTATTTGGACAAAAAAGAAGAGTATTCGGACAAAAAAGAAAAGAACGGTGAACAAATGGATTATGCAGATTATTTGTTAATACCAACATGGATTATCGGGTGTTCATATTCAGAAAATGGTTCAAATGACGATCAAACAGATATGAATTCTTATGATGGCAGCGAACAACAGGATTTGAACTATCAAAAAATCTTTATAGATGCACAGACTGGAAAACTACATGATCCGAAAGAAGTTGGATCGGAAAGATACTATGCGGATGTGAATTAAAGAACGGATACGGGGAACTTCGTGCAGCAGCTGCTTCAAATGGATAAAGGACAACGGGAGCTACTGGATATCCTATCAAGAGAATGAGCGTAATAGCGCTTCAAATCCAAGCGTAGATGGATTTGAAGCGCCTTTTCTTTATTTATTTTTGCATTGAATACATTTGAAAACAATACAACATTCGATACATAAAAGATAGAAAACAAATCACAAAAAGGTGTGAATAATTGAGAAAAATAACGTCATTAGGTTAGAAATAGTTTTAGACGCTTCAAGGAGGGATGATGAATGAAGAAAGCAAGCTGTGTACTGATTATTGTGCTTCTTTTGCTGCTGGAAATTTCGGCAAAAGCAGAGTGGGTATCGATTGTAGAATTGCGTCAACAGGTTGATGAAATGGGGCGGTGGATCCAAAACTATACAGATACCTATGGACGACAGATTGAAGTCGATGTCCATCCGATGATACCGGATGTTGAAGTCGTCCCTGTCCTACGGGTAGAGCCGCTGGATGTCGTGCCGGATCAAATTCATCCGGATATGCCGTTGACTACGACGGATAATGAGGAAGGTTCCCGGCATTACTATGATTCAGAAACAGGCGAATGGATGCGCTTGTATGAGGTGTGTAAGGGAACGATTTGTATTGAGTATGCCAATCAGGATATATCGACAATGGGAGGGACAGGTCAGTTTGGAAGCCTGCGCGGAAGGTCTTTCTGCTTGGATGAATCCAATCCGGATATATCTTATAAAGAAAGAAGCATCCTAAAAGGATGTGCAGAAACCATCAGCCATGTAATGAAAAAAATATTTCCAGATAAAACGCCAGAATACAGCTTTATATGGCTGGAAGAAATATCGGAGGATGTTCCTTGCGCGGTCTTGGCGTTGCGGCAAAAGATAGCAGGAATCCCTGTTCTGATGGGAGCAGGAGATCCTGTTGCATATGCCAGCGAAGAGGAGATTGGCTTTTCAAAGCCGGAGCGTTCAGATGCCGCGAAAATACAGCTGTGCAATCGGCTTGAAGCAGACGAAAAGATGATATCTTATTTGGATGGAACATGCCGAATGGAGATTGAACCGATTCGGAAAATCGGACAGATTGAGGAGGATGTCCCGCTTTGCAGCTTTGACAAAGTTCAGAACACCGTAGAGAAGTTGATTCAGAACGGGTACATCCGGCGTGTGTATGCTCTGCGGTTTGGATACTGCTGTTATCGAGATGTGGAGGGAGGAAATGTGCTTTATCCGGTGTGGCAGATTGAATGTGATTATGCGTTTGACCCGGCAAAACAGCTTTCACCGGATGAAAGTTATCCGGTTATGGAACGGATGCACTACAGCACGATGATTGTCAATGCGCAGACCGGCGAATTTATGAATCCTGTCAAACTGAAGGACAAGCTGCTGGATGCTCCCAAGGTGACTTCATGGAAGGATGTGCGGTGAGTGGATGATGGCACTATGAAATTGATTTCTCAGGGAAAAACGCTCGTGCTGACAGAAGCAGAATGGGTTAAGTGCCCGTATTGTAAGCAAAAAACCAGAACCAAAGCATTTTCAGATACAGTATTGCTCAATTTTCCTTTGTATTGCCCGAAATGCAAACGAGAAACAAAAGTTAGTCTTCTAAATATGAAACTATATCAAAATACACGGTGAGAATATAAAAAGAGTTTGTTTCCGATTAAACGGATTCAAACTCCATGAAAATAATAGAAGATAGAATGCTTCTTGTCAGACGCAAAGACGCTGTACAGAGACAGGCTATCTAAGGAATCAGATTGCATTTTCTTCGTTTTCGTTTTCAGAATGGCGCATAATGTTCAATATATCGTTGACGATACGAATAAGCTCATGAGCCTCATATTCCGTGCATGTGCTGACAAGGCGCATCAGACGATCTAGCTTGGGTGTTTCAGTCCTAGGAGCGGAGTAGAAGATGGTATTAGCGTCAACATTGAGTATGCGAATAAGCGGGTAAAGCGTTTCCAACTTTGGATTACCTAATCCGCGTTCGATTTGGCTGATTGTGCGTGAATCGATATCCAACATGTCTGCAATCTGTTCTTGTGTGAGCTTGGATTCTGTGCGTGCTTCTTTGACCGCATTTCCCAATGCGATGGAGTAATCGTCCATGTATAGATCACCTCAAAGTGTATTCTAACTGACGATTGTTCTGTTTTTAATGCACTGTGAATCCATATTTATTAGGTCTGCAATGCGGGTAAAGAAAATGACGGTTATGCTAAAGATAGAGCCGTATAGAACGGATGGCTGGAATTTCATAGAAATGTAGCGGATAACCATACTCAAGGAGTCGCATTGCGGTGCGTCTCCTTTTTCTTTCGCCCGAAAATTCTCCGGTGTCGATCGCCGCCTCCTGTTCGATTTGCTCACAAAACAAATCGAATGGAGGAAAAATATGAAAACGATCAATCTGCGGGTGCTTTACCCGGATGCGTATAAATCAGACTATTACGTTGAAGTGCCGGATGAGGTGGCAGAGGTATTTGAGACCTTCGAACGCATGGAGAAAGCGTATATGCAGCGCGTGTATTATCATAAGGCATATTATACGCTTGACTGCTCAGACGAGATCGAGCATAGCGTCGTGTTCAGGGTGCTTTCGCCGGAAGAAATCTATGAGCGAAAATTGACCAGAGAACAACTTCATGCTGCTATTTCGATGCTTCCGGATAAACAGGCGAAGCGCATTTATGCCCGCTATATTCTTGGCATGAGTAATGTTGAAATTGCGAAAGCGGAGGGGGTCAGCAAAGCGGCGATTACCTATTCGATTCAGCGCGGAATGCGAGAATTGGCGCGTCGAGTCAAAAAGTTTTAAGAAAACTTCATTTAAGGCTTAATCTTTGCCCCCTAAAACCTGATTATTAGTGAAGGGATTCTTTTCCTTCTTTGAACATTGACAATTCCATACGAGCTTACGGGTACAGATCCCATGTGGCGGAGCGGCGGATGAAGCGGCGCGGAGATGGCAAAGACCGAGCGATAAACGCATTTCATCATCCTTGTGTGGCAGGCAGGGCGCGATCAGGCGCATGGGTATAATGAGACTTCCACACGGCCTCTCATGGACTAGAGGGGAGCCCTGCTGTGTACGAGAAACGGCACAGTGGAGTTATGACGGCTGGCCAGAGCCGGTCTGCAGCGTTTATTAGTTTTTTGATCAGAGACAAGGAACAGGATGGGGTGGAATACAAACGCCAAATTCTGGAAGAATAACCGTGGAAGGAGTGGATGGGATGGAAATGCATGTGGATCATCAGCTGCATCTGGTATCGATCTGGCTTCCAAATGATGAAAAGGATGTTGCGATTCTGGAACCGGTCTACAGACAGTACAAGGGCACGAAATATCGGGTTGCTGTTTTCAGATCCGGAAGAGAGGATTTGCTGAACAATACTGCAAAGCTGCTGAAGATCAATAAGCAGTAAGAGGGCAAAATCGTTGTGATTTGTGAATCGTACAGAAGGAAAAGACACTTGTTTACAGAAAAAGGATTCTATACGGACTGAATGCTCAGAAAAGGCAGGATATAGGGTATGGAATTCAGGATTGAGCATATTGCAGGAAAAACATGCAGGATTTGGACTTGTGGACACGATGGATCGGTTATTTACTGGGGAACGGCGAGGCGGGATGACAATGAGGAGACTGCCGTTGCCGAACTGTTAAAAGAGATGACAAAGGGGAAATCTTGGACGCTTGTTGCATATGAAGTGGAACATTGGAATCAGGACTTTTCGCCTTGGGCAGTTCCATCCGTATTTGGACAGGAAGAGTTCACAGGCGGCGCGAAGGAAACGATGGATTGGTTGATAGACCAGTGTATTCCGTTTGTTGAGGGGAATCTGACGATGGATTGTTCTGCAAGGTTGATCGGCGGATACTCGCTTGCTGGGTTGTTCAGCCTCTTTACGTTCTATGAAAGCGGAGAATTCAACGGCGTCGCAAGCTGCAGCGGATCGTTATGGTATCCGGGATGGAAAGAATATGCGCAGCGCCAGCATGCGCCGGAACGAAGCGTTATGTATTTCAGCCTCGGACAAAAGGAAGAAAAGACGCGCAACCGGAAAATGGCTGCTGTTGGTGAGATGACCAGATGGCAGCATGAACAGGTGAAGAACGATGGTTGTGTCCGTTACAGTGAGCTTGTCTGGCAAAACGGCGGGCATTTCACAGATGTAGAAAAGCGTATTGCACATGGTTTTGCATGGCTGATTGACCATGCTCAAGGGTGAACAGATGATGAGAATACTTGTGGATGCGGATGCTTGTCCGGTGATTGGGATTGTGGAAAGAATTGCTAAAGCACATGGGATTCCGGTGACGCTGCTATGCGATACGAATCATGTGCTGAAGTCTGATTATAGCGATGTCAAGGTGATCAGCGCAGGAGCCGATGCTGTGGATTTTGCGCTGATCAACCTGTGCGAGCGTGCTGATGTGGTCGTCACACAGGATTATGGAGTGGCAGCATTAGCGCTTGGAAAGGGTGCGTTTGCGATTTGTCAGAGCGGAATGCTTTATACGCAGGACAATATTGATCAGATGCTTATGGAGCGACATCTTGCGAGAAAAGCCCGAATGGGCAAAGGAAAGCATCATCTCAAAGGTCCGAAGAAGCGAACCAGGGAAGAAGACGAGGCGTTTGAAAAAGCGTTTGCGGACCTTCTTGGCGGCATGGATAATCGAAAAATGTGAGATGTGAAGCCCGATTCGCTCATGTTTTGTGACGAAAGCCGGATTATTCGCTCATTTTTTCGTAATTGAGGTTTTTGAAAGAAGAATCGACCATAGGGAAGGTGCCTCGATCAGAGGCGTCTTTTAGCATTTGAAGAAGGATGCTGAGAAAAAGGGAGGGTGTTTCGGTAGGATATTGATGGTTGAATACAATTGCGCTTCTTTGCGGGATGATTAAGATAGATGTTGCAAAGCAGCTTGTTGACTTTGATCATAATTCTATCCATGATATTATTGGATTGTGTAGCGGTCGATTGACGAAACCCTATTGAATAGGGTATAATGAACTGGGTGATTAGATGTGAAAAGAGATATCATTCGTAAGATTCAGGATTATCGAAGTATCAAATGGAATGCGTTTTCCGGATCGTCGGGAACACAGGGTTCTCTGATGAAGTCAGTTATCGAAAAAAATTTTTATAAGCTTTCAAGTTTTAATGCTCATGATGGATTCTATGGGCACGAGAGCGTCAACGAATTGATTGTATCAAGGCTACTGGATATTTTGCAGATCCCCCATACAAATTATAGATTGGTTCACGCTTTAGTCGAAGTTGATGAACAGGAATACACGACGTGGCTTTGTGTATCGAAAGACTATCGAAAACTGGGAGAGACTAATGTTAGCTTGGAAATATTCCATGACTTGATGAGAGAAGGACGGGAATTACCGCTTGATTTCTGCAAACGCATGGGATGGGGAAGACAGGTTGCAGAAACGATGCTTGTCGATTTTTTGATTGGAAACATGGATCGGCACGGTTCTAATACTGAGGTTTTGATGGATAAGAATGGCAATCTGCGGCTTGCCCCAATCTTTGATTTCGGATATTCACTGACGCAGTTTTATACGAGAGAACGAGCTGAAAATGTTTCGCAGCTTGATGTAATGAGAGATGTTCCGGTGGCAAATTACATTGGAACTTCCAGTTTGTTCAGAAATCTGGAGCTTATGCCGGAAAGAATCAAGCTTCCTCCTCTTCTGCCTGAACATAGGGCAGAAATCCTTCGAGGACTTGACGGAATTCTTTCACAGGAGCATTTGGATAAAACGTGGGAAATGATCAGCAGGAGGTATGCGTATTATGAAGCACTATAAGGTCGTTCATGTGCAGCGTCAGAATTATCCTGTTGCTTATTTGAGCTATGATACTAAAACGCAGCAATTCTCACTCAGGATTCGTAAGGATGTTAAACTCTCGTCTTTGCCAGGAATGATGCGGTTGTTTGCGCAGAAAGGTCTCTATGAGCCCGGAGAGGAATGGAGTAAGCGCTGGGTACAGGAAAGAATCGTTCCAATGGATCGCCACGGAATCGGTATCGCACTACGAGAGAATGGTATGACACGCTATGATGAATGTGCGATTCTCGAAAAAAGTCAGGGCAAATCGACGCTGGATGATTTGTTGGTTCTGCCCTGTGAAGGTCCAAAGAAAGAATCAAAGCCATTGACGCCAAGCGAAATAAAGAAACTCAGAATGGATGCGAATATGACACAGGCTGGTTTAGCTGAAGTTCTTGGCATGACGGTTAAGGCTGTTGAGGCATGGGAATCTGGACGTAATATCCCTTCAGGGGCGGCTGATAAAATCCTCAGGGTGATGCAAAAGCATCCAAGTGTTATTGGTATGATGCAAAGCGTATAAGCCGTTGTAGAGCAAAGAACAAGAACCAGAGCTCATAGCAAGAACTAGGTTTCATTGAGTTCGGCGTATATCAATGCGTGACAATATGCATTAAAACAATATTTCATACGGCAGACCTACCCGCTAGGTCTGCCGTATCCTTGTTTATCCGCAAATCATCCTCTACACTGACCGTATACCGACTGACAAATCTTGGAAGAATGGAGTGTGAACCATGGAACTGAGCATCGACCATGAAAACAAAGCGATCATTCTCTGGCTGAGCAGTAGCCGGACGGTCAACCTCGAACCTCTGATCCTCAAAGGCAAGGAACTCAAATACCGCGTCGTCGTGATCCGTTCCGGCTTTGGCGATCTGTTTTCAGATACCCCCGCACTCCTATGGTTCAACCGGCCAGCCTGCCATGGAAACCATTCCTATGGATGCGCGCTGGCAGCATCCTTGCACTGAAGAAAGGGAGAAGATTACAATAATAAAGACATTCGGGGCAAGGAGATTTTGATATGGAAGCAAGAGTTGAAAAGCCGCATCGTATCGCGGGTTATTGCCGGATTTCCGTGGATGTGGAAGCGGATCGGGATAACACGAGCATCGAAAACCAGAAGGACATCATTTCCGACTATGTTCAGCGGTATTTTCCGAACAGCGAGCTGACCTTCTTTGTGGATCGCGACCGTTCGGGCTATACGTTTGAGCAGCGGGAGGATTATCAGCGGATGCGCCCGTATCTGATGACGGGGCAGTACGATGTCCTCATCATCAAGGATTTGAGCCGGTTTTCCCGACGCAATTCGCGAGGACTGGTCGAGCTGGAGGATTTGCGGGATGCGGGCGTGCGGATTGTAGCCATCGGGGACAGCATCGATTATCCGACGCACGACGATTGGACCAATATTCGCCTGCGTTTTCTGCTCAACGAAATGCCGGTCACGGATTCTTCTCAGAAAGTCAAAAGCGTCATTTCCCGGCGACAGCAGGACGGACGCTGGATCTGTTCCGTGCCGTATGGATATGTCATGAAGACCCGATAGACATCCAAAGTGTTCCAGCTTAGTTGCGAAAAAATACCGTATTTTTCAGCAAAAATAGCTGGCTATAAAAATTAAAGGCGTTGAAAAAGTTATATGGCTTGATATGAAAAAAGTTTATGATAAAATAGAATATAGAAGAAAGCCTGAAAGCTGTGATTGATTCCTATGGAGGAGGGGCGAGCCTCTGTAGGAGGAAAGCTAATGCAGAGAGGTTATTAAAGCGGTTACGAATACGCCACGGGATATTTCAAGTGGAGTGGAGGTGATTGATGTGTGCAAGGCTGTTGAGGAAATGATAAAAGAAGGTGAAGAAAGAGGCGAACTTAGGATGCTTGTAAAGCTGGTGAAAAAAGGGCGTATCACAATCGAACAGGCTGTCGAGGATGCTGAGATGACTGTGGAACAGTTTGAAAAAGTGATGTTCATTGAAGTGTAACCTAGACTTAGACTCAAATTCAGAAGCAAAACACTTGCAGTCTACGCTATTTTGCGATAGCATAATCAGGAGGCAGAGGGCGTTTTATTCAAGACGATGGGTGCTGAAAGACTAAAATAAAAGAAAAGTCTGACAGATATTTGGCTGAAAAAAAGTGTATAATAGAAGTGGGGTGAAGGATTCGTGCTGAGTATTTTCTTTGGCGATATGCCGGAGGCTATTTATAATACAAATGTATATTTCCAAAATCAGTATCGGGACGACTGGCTGACAAAACCCTTATCAAAGGAGATTATTCAGGATGTGGATAAGTCGGAAGTTGTAAGTGCTAATTTGATAGACAGTCCAGTTTTGGGGGCAATTTCCCCCAAAGAGCTTTCAGGTGGCGTGAAAACTCTGTTGCTCATGGCAAACGATAAGAGCGGAAAGGTCTTTAACGCATCCACTTGCGGAGATAATTGCGCAAAATGGATTTTGCAGTTGGGAAAACAAGGTAAACTTGTGATAAACCTCCGACATCTAATGGATTTTGGTTCGGGTGAGTTCAAAATTAAAGTGCTTAATACCGGAAGAATCGTTAGGAACATGAAAGAATTGGTTGCCGAGGCAGGCGCGTTTGTGTGAGGGAAAAATGAAGGGAACACAGCATGTTGAAGTGTCAAATCGAAATGCAAAGTTCAGATTCGATTTGCACAGGAACATCACGATTGTCCGTGGTGACAGCGGAACGGGAAAAACTACACTATATAATATGATAGCGGATTATACTCGATTGCAAGCAGAAAGCGGTGTGAATTTAAGCAGTACTAAACCTTGTGTGGCTTTGATGGACATGGACTGGAAAAATCAGCTGGATGGGATTTCGAACAGCATTGTCTTTATTGATGAAGGTGCAACGTATATATCTTCAGAGAAATTTGCAGAAGCGATCAAAAACAGTGATAATTACTATGTGATTTTCAATCGTGAAGGATTGCACCAGTTGCCATACAGCGTAGAGGAGATTTATCAGATTAAAACCAGCGGTAAATATCATAGCTTTGAGCAAATTTATAAACCGGAAAAACTGCATCGCTATACGAAATTTCCGAAATCAAAACGAAAAGATTTTCAAGTGTTGCTTACGGAAGATTCGCATTCTGGTTATCAATTTTTCTGCGCTTATTTTGAAGGGACAAGTGTGCATTGCGCAACTGCGGGCTCTAATTCAGCTATTTTTAAGTGGTTAAATAATAATCCTACAGGAAAAGTTCTTATTATTGCAGATGGCGCCGCCTTTGGTTCCGAAATGGACCGGGTGTTAAAACTGTGTAAAACACATCCGGAAACATTTCAGCTTTGTTTGCCGGAATCTTTTGAATGGTTGATCTTGAAATCGGGTATCATTCATGCAGAACATTTGGTAGATATACTGGAAAATCCGGGCGACTATATTGAAAGCCAGAAGTTTTTTAGTTGGGGAAACTTCTTTGAAGACTTTCTTGTACAGGAAACTAGGCGAACGCCGTTTCAATATGCTAAAAGTAATCTGAACGATGTATATAAACAGAAAGCTAATCAGAAACGTATTGCGGCGGAAATTATGGATGTAGATTGAATGAAGGAAAAGAACCACTAAATATGCTATAAACAGCACATTTCTGAGCTTTCGGAGCAGACTATACCTGGCATATTCTTGGTATGAGCGATGTTGAAATTATGAAAGTGGAAAAGGTTGGCACAACGACATTTACTTATTCAATTTGGTACGGAATGTCTTAGCGTGTAACCGTTTTTCGTTCCAGTAAAGGGAATCTGCTGACCAACACGGCGGCATTGCTGAAAGCAAACCGATAGGAAAAGCGAATATCAATCCGATACGGCGGACCTCCTTCCGGGCAGGTCTGCCGTATCCTTGTCTAAAGGAGACGATGCGCTTACAATAACATCAGGCGGCGGGGGTATACCTTCTGCCAAATGATGGGAAAATGAGGTGTGCGTCATGGAATTAGAGGTTCTGCATGAAAATCAAACGATCATCCTTTGGCTTCGCAGCGGGTGCCGCGCGGATTTGAGCCTGCTTTATGAGCTGGGAAAGACGTGGAGATACCGAGTGGTGGTGATCCGTTCCGGCTTTGGCAGCCTGATAAACAATACGTCCACGCTTCTCTGGTTCAACCGTGGAACGCCGATTGGAAGGGATTCCCATGGGTGCGCATTGGCAGCATCCTTGCACTGAAGAAAGGGAGAAGATTACAATAATAGGGACATTCGGGGCAAGGAGATTTTGACATGGAAGCAAGAGTTGAAAAGCCGCATCGTATCGCGGGTTATTGTCGGATTTCCGTGGATGTGGAAGCGGATCGGGATAACACGAGCATCGAAAACCAGAAGGACATCATTTCCGACTATGTTCAGCGGTATTTTCCGAACAGCGAGCTGACCTTCTTTGTGGATCGCGACCGTTCGGGCTATACGTTTGAGCAGCGGGAGGATTATCAGCGGATGCGCCCGTATCTGATGACGGGGCAGTACGATGTCCTCATCATCAAGGATTTGAGCCGGTTTTCCCGACGCAATTCGCGAGGACTGGTCGAGCTGGAGGATTTGCGGGATGCGGGCGTGCGGATTGTAGCCATCGGGGACAGCATCGATTATCCGACGCACGACGATTGGACCAATATTCGCCTGCGTTTTCTGCTCAACGAAATGCCGGTCACGGATTCTTCTCAGAAAGTCAAAAGCGTCATTTCCCGGCGACAGCAGGATGGACGCTGGATCTGTTCCGTGCCGTATGGGTATGTCATGAAGAACCACAAGCTGATGACGTATGAAATCGACCCAGCGGCAGCGGAGGTTGTCCGAAAGATTTTTGAACTGTATACGTCGGGCTGGGGCTACAAGCGGATTGCGAATTATCTGACCGACCACAGCATACCGACGCCCAGACGTGCCGAAGCCGCGAGAAAGGCGGAACGCGGCGAGCCGGTCGTCCGGCAGGGCAAGGATGCGTGGGCGATTGTGACGATACAGGGAATGCTCAGCAACGATTTTTATATCGGAACGCTTCGACAGGGCAAGTACAAGCGCAAGGGCATCAACGGAAGGGACGAGAGAATCGACGAATCCAAGCAGCTTGTCTTTGAAAATCATCACGAACCGATTATCGACTATCCGACGTTCGCCTATGTGCAGGAGCAGATGAAGAAGCGGACGCGCAGCAACTACAACGGCATCCGCAAGTACGAAACGCCGTATACCGGGCTGCTGTTCTGCGGGGACTGCGGCAGCCCGATGTTCTCCATGAGCAGCAAGCAGCTTGATCCGGCATATACCTGCGGAACGTATCATCGGCGCGGACGCAAGGGCTGCACGTCGCATCATACGCGGGTGGACTTTCTGGACAGCATTTTGAAAATGTACGTCCAGAAGGTGAAGCAGGGCAGCGCCAACATGATCGACGCGCTGGAAGCGTCCATCCGCGATGAAAAGGCGAAGATCAACGAGGGCGAAAAGACGCAGGATATGCTGCGCAGGCAGATCGACGCGGCGAAAAATCAGCTCAAGGTGCTGACCCGGCAGAAGATCGCGGAGCTGATGCGCAAGCCGGATCAGGAAGAGATGATAAACGAAACCTATGACGCGCTGGAAGCGGAGTGTTACGGAAAGATTCGCGGGCTGGAAAGCCAGCTCGACCTGATGGCGGATCATCGCAACAACGTCATCCGCATGAACCGAATCGCGAAGACGGCGCTGGATATCTTTGACGATATTCTGAACAAGCCCAAGCTGAAAAAGCAGGATATCGAGTTCATCGTCGAGCGCATCGACGTATACGACGACCACATCGACATCCAGCTCAAGAGCGACATTGACGCGCTGCTGCACGTTTCCGCGACGCAAGCCATCGAGCAGGCGGCGGGGGATGAATCGGCGCTCGTCCGGCAGGTGCGGAATCACAAAAAAGACGAACGTTTGATCAACAGTGTCAGATGCGGCGACCCGCTTGAAATCTATACCGATAAAGACGGCGAGGTCATCTTAAAGAAGTATTCCCCGATCGGCGAGATTTCGAACTTTGCGAAGGATTACACGGAATCGCTGTTCCGGTCGCTGGGGCATATCGCCTGCATCACCGATAAGGATATGATCGTTTCGGCCAGCGGCGTATCGCGCAAGGAGCTTTGGGAAAAACCCATCAGCCGCGATTTGGAGCAGGCGATTCAGAGCCGTCAGGTGGTGACGGCCAACCGGGGCAACGGCACGCGGCTCGTCCCCGTCACCAGCGAGGAGGACGCGCAGGCGTATACCGCGCAGGTGATCTGCCCGATCATTGCGGACGGCGAATCCATCGGCGCGGTGGTGCTGCTCTCCCGCGAACCGGCGGCGCGCATGGGCGATACCGAGCTGAAGGTCGCCGAAACGACCGCCAGCATCGTCGGGCGGCAGATGGAGCAGTAACGCGGAAAATTTAAAAAACGAGACGGAAGGGGCTTGCCTGCTTTCGTCTTTTGTTGTATCGTTATGGAAAAAGACGGATTCCAAGACAAAATGAATCGAGGGGAAAAACAAGTGATGAAATGCCTTATGCCAGGAAAGCTGGGAACGATGACGCTTAAAAACCGCGTGATTTTCCCGTCTATGTGTAATTTTTATGGCGATGACGAAGGAAACATAACGCCGCGGCTGGAGGCGTATGTTCGCGCGCGGGCGGAGGGCGGCGCTGCGGCGATTATCATGCCGGCAAGTCCGTTCGGCAAGCCGGGGCCTGCACGCCCTGCGCTTTCGGACGACAGATACGAGGCAGGATGGAAGCGTCTGCTGGCCATCTGCCATGAGAATGACTGTCGGCTGATTGCGCAAATTCATCCGGCAAAGGCTCAGGCAGGGCGCGATCCCGCGCTGCTGATGCCGGACGCCATGCCGCAGAAAATGATTGAGGAAATCATTTCGGGCTATGCGGCGTGCGCAAAGCGGGCGCGGGCGTTTGGCGTGGACGGTGTGGAAATTCACGGCGCGCATGCGCACGAAGTTGCGCAGTTCCTTTCGCCGTATTATAACCATCGGACAGATGAATATGGCGGCAGCCCGGAGAAACGCGCCAGACTCGCCTGTGAGGTGATTCGTGCCATCAAACGCGAAGCCGGGGCGGATTATCCCGTTATTTTCCGCATCAGCGCCCGAGAAATGATTCCCGGCGGGCGAGAATTGGAAGAAAGCATGCGCATTGCGCCGCTGCTTGAAGCGGCGGGCGCGGATGCGTTGCATGTTTCGATCGGCATGCCGCTGTCGGAAGGCTATATTTCCGCACCGATGGATGTGCCGGATGGTTTTAATGTGGAAGCCGCCGCAAAAATGCGTGCTTGTGTGTCTATTCCGGTGATTGCGGTGGACAGAATCAACACGCCGGAGCTGGCCGAACAGACGATTGCGCAGGAAAAAGCGGATTTTGTTGCTATAGGGCGCGGCATGCTGGCTGATCCGCAGTTTGTGAACAAGATCGGGACGGAAAAGCCGATCCGCTTTTGTTTGGGCTGCAATCAAGGCTGCCGCAAATCGGTGACTAAAAAAGCGATTTATTGTGTGCAGAATCCGTTTACAGGGCGTGAGCAGGAATGGACGATCAAGCCGCTGCCCCAAAGGCCGCGTGTACTGGTGGTTGGCGCTGGCGTTTCCGGATTGGAGGCGGCGCTGGATTTTGCGCTGCGTGGGGCGCAGGTTGAGGTTTGGGAAGCGCAGACGCATGCGGGCGGCTTGATTGAGCTGGCGAAGCTGCCGCCGCATAAAGCGGTATTGGAACGGCTGATTGCGTATCGGTTAGCGATGCTCGAACAGCTTGGCGTGCCGGTACGCAATGGACGGCGTGCGGATGTGGAATCGATTGCGGCGTTTGCGCCTCGGCTGGTTATTCTCGCTACAGGCAGCAAATCAGCTATGCCACCGATTGATGGACTGCGGGATTCGCATGTCATGGCGGTGGATGATGTCCTGCCCAAGCTGGACGTCATCGAGGCGAAGCGCTGCGCGGTGCTTGGCGGCGGTCTGGCCGGGTTGGAAACGGCGGATGCGCTCTGCGCACGGGGCATACAAGCTGAGGTCTTTGAAATGGCGGACACGGTCGGCACGGGTCTGCCTGCGACACGGAAGGGCTTTGTGATGGATCGTCTGAACGCCGGGGGATGCGTGATTCATACCGGCGCGCGGATTCAGCACGTGGCCTTCCCCATGATCGGCTATGAGCAGGACGGGCAGACGATGGAAGCGGGTCCGTATGACTTGGTGATTACGGCGCTGGGACGCAGAAGCGAGCGCGTGCTGGCGGATGAGCTGAGAGAAAAACATCCGGAAATCGAGTGTGTCTGCGTGGGAGATGCGGATCATCCGGCGACAGCATTGGAGGCAACGGCCGGCGCGGCCGAGCTTGCCATTCACTGGGAAGGCAAATAAAAGAAAAAATGCGGAAGAAAATGCTTCTCTGATTCGTCTTATTTCCAGATGAACAAAAGGGGGAGAGCCGATGAAAAGGACGGTATTTTTGCTGACGCTCGCTTTGTGCGTATTTGCCGCCTGCGCGCGGGCGGAGACGGTCTATGACCGGGGTGAATTATATGACGTGATGAACGTTTATGCGAAACCCGATTTGCTTTCTGAACACCTGATGACCTATTTCAGCGGAACGCCCGTCGATGTGATGGAGAACGTGGCCGGGCAGGAAGATGAAATCTACGCACACGTCCGCGTGGCGGGACAGATCGAGGGATATGCGCAAATTTGGGACGGCTACGGACACGAGACGGTTCTTTTTTCGGAAGAGGCGGCCGATGTGCCCTGCGGCATTTTGCCGATGCTTGTGGCGAACCCCGGCGGACGGGGAATCGTCAATCTGCGGGATCGGCCGAGCCGAAGGGGGCGGGTTCTTGCGGAAATTCCGAACGGTACGACGGTCGAGGTGATGG
>ERZ780168.1263-NODE-1263-length-27389-cov-4.248665_pt1 | contig 27389 bp, 20 predicted proteins | sample MGYA00510981_ERZ780168 | MGnify/ENA primary metagenome ERZ780168 (study PRJEB29588, sample SAMEA2158769) | human gut metagenome | biome: human gut; feature: human-associated habitat; material: faeces | place: Denmark | collected 2008/2010 ...
GCCGCCGCTGGCGAAGTCAGCTGGCTGCTGGCCCAGGCCAAAAGCCATGCCGCCGCCCCGGATGACCGCCGCCTTCTGGAGCCGTTGGCAGAGTTGGCCGCAAAAAAGCGCACCCCGCGCGAGATTTCCGGCTGCGTTTAAGCCGTACTTTTCCATCGGTTCCGCCATGTATCAAGCCATCGTTTTTGCGGTATACTAACGCAAAGCAGCAAAAGCGGGGTGTCAGCCATGCGGGAAACATCGTACCATGTAGTAATTACAGAAATGACCGTGCGTGCCCTTTGGGAAACGCAGAATGTTCTGGACTGCATCCCAGATGCTCTGTGGGACATCCGGTTTGGCGGGGCGCCCGTCTGGCAGCATATTTACCATATGCTGCATGAGCTGGATCAGTGGTTCATTAACCCCGATGACCCTGATTTTGTGGAACCGCCCGTGCACCACCCACATTTGCAGAATCTATCCATTTACCCCGCAGCCCACCTGGACCGCCGCCAGATTGATGACTACTTTTATACCATTAAGGCCAAGCTTTCATTGTATCTGACTTCCTTGCATGACGAGGATCTTTTGCAGCGGCCGGAAAACTGTACCTGGACCCGCTTCACCTTGATTTTGGCACAGTTCCGGCATTGGCACCTGCATTTGGGGATGCTGATGGGTTTTGTACAGGCGGACACCGGTTTGTGCCCCCGTACGTTACCACCGAGCACTGATATTCCAACCGGGCCGTATGATCCATATGAATAGCGCCGTTATTCTTTTATTTTCTTTCATTTAGTTTCTTCTATTTTCTTCTATTTTTTCAGAATTCCGCTCTTATCGATTGCCTCAATCGCCTTCTTTAACTCCGGCTCATCCTGAACAAGTGCCATACGCACATGACCCTCTCCCGACGGTCCAAATGCACTTCCCGGTGTCACAAGCACGCCACAGCGATCCACAAGCTCCATTGCAAACTCTGTGGAGGAAGTAAATCCTTCCGGAATCGGCGCCCAGACAAACATCGTTGCCTCTGGCTTTCTCATCTTCCAGCCAATCGCATTCAAGCCATCGCAGAGCACATCACGGCGCTTCTCATAAGCCGCGCGGGTGGTCTCCACACAAGACTGGTCCCCGGTGATGGCTGCAATGGCTGCCTTCTGAAGCGGAAGGAACATGCCGTAGTCCATATTGGATTTTAACATCTTAAGATGCTTTACAACCTCTTTATTTCCAAGGCAGAAACCAATTCTTGCACCTGCAAGGCCATAAGTCTTGGAAAGTGAATTAAATTCCACACCGATCTCTTTTGCGCCCGGGTAACTTAAAAAGCTTCCGCAGGTCTTTCCATCAAATACAAGCTCGCTGTATGCATTATCATGGAGAACAATGATATCGTATTTCTTTGCAAATGCTACCAGGTCTCTGTAAAACTGCGCAGGAGCCATAGCGGTAGTCGGGTTGTTTGGATAAGAAACGACCATCAGTTTTGCTTTTCTTGCCACTTCTTCCGAGATGTCCTGAAGCTGGATAATATAGTCATTTTCTTTCTTAAGAGGCATATAATAAAGCTCTGCCCCTGCGATCTGCGGACCATCTCCGAATACTGGGTAACATGGATCCGGCACCATAACGATGTCTCCCTCATCTGCAATAGACAGGGCAATGTGAGCCAGACCTTCCTGGGAACCTAAAAGGGAACAAATCTCTGTATCCGGATCCAGTTCCACATCATATCTTCTCTTATACCAGTCTGCCACTGTATCTAACAGCTTTTTGGTATCGCTGATGGCGTAAACATAATTCTCCGGCTTCATAGCTTCCTCGCAAAGTGCCTTGCGGATATGCTCTGCCGGCGGGATGTTAGGTGCACCAATGCTTAAGTCAATGACTTCTTTCCCTTCACTGATCCTTTTATTTTTAATCTCAGCCAATCTGGAGAAAATCCCTTCTCCAAAACGGTCCATCCTTTTTGCAAATTTCATTTTCATTTCCTCCAAATATGCATCATGTTCTCTCGGGATCTTTCTGTGCCTGAGCAGGTGCATGAAAGACTCCGGGAGGACATTAATGTTCATCAAATGTATTTACGATTTCCCCATCATCCATCAGACAATTTTCAAATACAATCCGTTCCATACTCAGGCTGTCTGTCTCAGCTAAAAAATCACTGTAGGTATTCTCCCTGAACTCACAATTCTTAAACAGGACTTTATATGAATTCGGAGCCGATATAAATGGAAAATACCCTGCATCAGAATGATTTCCGGAGATCAGACAGTCCTGAAGAAGTATATTATAGCAATCCTGGAAGGAAAACATATTATATTCCTTGCTGTCCCGGAATGTACATTCCTGAAATCTTGCTACATTTACATTGTCCAGTTCAAGAAGTCCATAAGTACAATCAAACAGTTCTGTTCCCTCCACATGCAAAGCTCTTGAGTTATGTGCCTCCACACCGTAAGTTCCGCTTCCATACAAATGACAGTCATCGATCATGACATTGTTTGTCTCACTCAAATAGATCACACTTCCGGTACAATATCCCGGTTCTACCTCATGGCCACAGGTCAGTCCACGGACCGTAATATTGTCGCAGCCTTCAAAAGCCAGTACTTTTCCATAGGGTGATGCCGTGCTGACCACGACCTTTTCACCATTTGCTGCTTCTATGCAGAAGTTATGGAGATCTTTGATCGTATATTCCGCCGGTTCATCATAATACGAAATCGCATCCAATTTAGGATTCTGGATTTCTGTATCATCAAGACTGGAAAAATTATATTCTCCCCCTTTTAGAATGACCTTCGTCCTGTCCTGGATCGCTTCCACCAGTTCCTCCACCGTTGATACAGTAACAACATCCAGATACTGATACTCACTACGTTGTTCCAGTTCCTTCGATCCTTCCCGCATATAGATTCCGTTATATGTATAATCCGATGTCATGCCATAATACTGTTCCCGGTATTGCAGCACATTGTCCTCCAAAAGAGTCACTGTACGGCGTATTTCCGATTCATCCATTCTGTTTTTTAAGCGGGCAGCCGGCTGATCCTCTGTGGTCGTTGTTTCTTCCTCAAATGCCATACCATTGATCGTTGTTGTTCCTTCATTTTGGCAATGATAATAATCTGCATATAGCTGGTCACTTTCTGAATAAATGTGGATCTTAGATTCCTCGCCTTCATCCCCTGCTAAATAATATGGAGTTCTAATCGGCGTATCCCCTGCATTCTCACGTTCCCCATATTCATAACCAGCAAGTATCCATTGTCCGCAAAACTGGTTTTCTTCTGCGATTTCTTCTGACTGGGATTCCATCACAGCTTCCGCTTCTTCTGACTTCTGTATCGGTGCTGCACCAAAGGTCTGCTTTGCCGGTTCTGCCGGTTCTGTTATATTCTTTGAAGTACATGCACTCAATGCCAGCGCAAAAAGCATGCACAAAAGGATTCCTGTCTGTTTTCTGATATGTATATTTTTCATAGCACTCACCTCTTAATTATTCCCAAGCTACAAATTGTTCTCGATTCTCCTGAATATAATCCCAGAGAAGTGAGATGATCGCATCTTCCGCCGCCTCATATCCATCGGGAAAAGAATCCCCGGATGCCATGATCGATTCGCCTGACTGGTATTCAATGAGCAGTCTAAAGCTTTTCTCCTCTTGTTCTGATGAAGCAGGATAAGTTTCCCCATTCCATTCCGCCAGGTGGAACCTTTCTACGATCTCCTGCAATTCTTCATACGGCAGCTTCGGGACTTTTCCGTAAAAGAAATACTCCACTTCACCAATCGGTTCAAACTGGTCTATATTGACAATATCCGCATACAGGTAATCGGCTTGGGGATCATCGTTTCTTTTTTCAGATCTCCACTCAAATTTCTGCGCCTGATCCTTTGAACAGACATAAAACGAAAAACCGTTGATCCTGTTATCCTCGATCATCTTCGGATACTGCTCCTGATACCACTGCTCAACGACGGGAGCGATCAGGGAATTTAACTCGGAAAAGACCTTTCTCTGATTCTTTGGAAATGCATTATTTCCAGATGCAGAAATGGATGTTCCGTCCGTAAACGTAACGTGAAATGAAAAACTGCTGCCATCCAGAACCATACTGTCATTTCCCCTGAATTCATTCCATTTTCCCACATCATAGGTTTCAAGGATTTTTTGCACCTGATCCATCAGAGAAGCATCCATCATCTTCTCATATTCGTACTGATATTGAAGCTCCAGCTGAACTCTGATTCCTTCATTCTCCCGGGTCATGGTTGTGTAAGAAACTAAAGGGATCATGCTTCCGCTTTCCTGGAATGAAATCTCCTGTATATCGGTGATCGCCACCGGTGCTTCTGTTGTGATTTCTACAGGGCTTTGATCACCTGGCCACTTTTTGCACCCGGCAAGTAAGGTTGCCCATGATGAAAACGTCATAAATATGATCCACCCTTTCTTTTTGATCTTGATCATTACCACCTCACATTCACGCAAAACTTACCGCGTCGGCAAAGGCTGATCACAATAGATGCATTTGCTGGCTTTTCCCTGGATCACCATATTTTTTCCTCCGCAGCATGGACATGTAACGGTGATATAAACATTTGCTTTCACAAGACGCTGGTCTGCTGTCAGCTCCACAAACCGTTTTTCATAGTCGATATGGAGATTCTGCAGGTATCCCATTTTTAACAGCTCATCGATCAGCTTAACTGCACTTTTACTGATCTCCTTCGATAATTTGTCAAATGTAACACTGGTCTCCCGGTAATACGCAAACCAGTTGCCAATCCGTTTTGCCTTATAACACCGCCAGATTTCTCTTATAACCAGCAGGATCGGCGTAACACTGCCAAGCAGCAATGCAAATAGCACTCCGTTATCAATGGCACCTTTTTTAGTAACATAATCCGGAACCATCGAACCAATGACAATTGTAAAAAAACCACATATCCCAAGGATCGCTCCCTGCCACGGTCTCGGTCTTGTTGTTTTTTTTGTAACATACGGATTATTCATTCTCATTTCCCCCTCTTTGTTTCATCCGATCTATTTCTTTCTTTATACTGTATTATGTACAGAAAATATATGGTCGCAGTGAGTATTTTGGCGTTTTTACACAATATACTCATTGTGAGTATACAAGATATAGTGTTTTATTTTTCAATTCTATCTATATATTGTTTTTATCTGCAAATACATTCTGTTTTATTGCAGTACGATCCAGACCAGATGTATTTTTATTTCACAGGACACAATTTCCTATGAAAAGCAAAAAAAGCCCCGCAGTAATAAACTGCAGAACTTTTCTTTTATCGTCTTCTGTTGTTGTAAAGGAATATTGTAAAAGACTTTCTTATGATCTGCAGCACAGATCAATGTGCTTATCCCTTAGTCTGCTGCACTAAAAGGAGTCATCGGCAAATACATATATTCCGGCTCCCACGCCCAGAATTCCTCCACTGTCATATTGGTTTTCCGGGAATCCCCGATTTCCCAGCTCCCAGTGGAATTATAATAGACTGCTGCATCCGATTCATCTCCATCCAGGATCCGTAGAAAATAGAATTCCCTGCAGATCAGCGCTGTACCATCATCTGTAAACTGATAGATCCCCTTTCCATTTTCCGATGCGCTGCGGCAGCCGTTATAAAAGAAGCTGCCATCCTGCAGATATGTATAACCATCTCCTGCTTCCCCAAAGACCAGCCTGGGCGTTCCCTCTGCCAGTGTAAACAGAGAAGACAGATATGCTCCGTATTCTGGTGTAAATCCGATCGCCAGCTCCGGCACACCATCACCATTAAGATCCTGAATTGCATATCCCATAATATCCGCCGGATCTTCTCCCAGGTCTGCCGCCATCTCTCCGGCGATCATGAGGAAATTCTGCTCCCCTGCTCCATCAGCATCCTGAAATGCATCCGGATCCATCGCCAGATCCCGGTATCTCCTGACCAGATCCTCATACGTCATTCCTGCTAAGACCGGTGTTGACCCGGATGAAAAATCACAAGCTTCAAAGGTAGCGCAGGACCAGTCCTTTGGAATTCCCATATCACGGTTGCCCCGGAAGGTACAGTTCTGGAAAGTTATATGAATAGAATCTGCGTCAAAAAGCTGACTGTTATACGCCTGCAGCAGACTACCCTGATTTTGGGAGATTTCTGTATTCCGGATCTGGATCTGGGTGTCTCCCCATAAGAAGAACATCCCATCATTGTCATGGAAATTGCAGTGTTCAAAAACTGTGTGTGAAGTCTCAGACAGATTCAAAATCCCGTTGGTACATTCATAAATCTCTGTTCCTATAACAGTAAGTACCGCTGCATCCTCTCCATAGATTCCATATGTGCCGCAGCCAAATAGGCTGCAATTCTCCACAGTCACACTCTGGGAAGTAAGAAGCTTCAGGACATTGGCATCACATTCCCCTTTTTCAACCTCATGTCCCAGAACCAGCCCCTTCAACACTGCACCATCGCAGTACGAAAGAGTCATCACATCCGCATATCCATTCTCCGTAACCAGCCGCACAGATCCGCTCTTTTCTGCCTCCAGAATCAATCCAGGAGCATTGTAAACAAAAAACTCGCCCTGCTTTAGCAGATCCGGATCCACATAAGCGCCAGCCCCTGCGATCTCCGCCTCCGTCAATACTGAAAAATTGTAGGTACCGGATTTCAGAATAATGTGGGCATCCGGCGTTATGGACGATATCAATTCTGCAGTGGTAGAAACAATAAGCGCATCTGTGGCTGCCTTTGGAACTGCTTCTTTAATTACTTCTTCCACTTCTTCTGCATCCGTTTCGGCCTTCGCTGTAACCGGAGCATTTTTTGTTGCCTGTTCCGTATTTTGTGCCTGATTGCAGGCTGGCAGCACCGTCAACAGCAGGACAAACAGCCCAAATGTGTTCCATTTTCTCATGGCATCCTCCTTATGTTTCTAATATTCTCCCGGAATCTTTCTGTACCTGATTTTGTGCCCGTTTTCTTTTCCTCTGCTTTATTTCTTTTCCTCTGCTTTTTTGAAATTCCAACAATCCATTTCGAAAATCTTCTTTATAAATAGTCTACATGATTTCATAAAAAAATATATACTCACCATAAGTATCTTCTGCTGTTATAAACAAAATACTCACAGCGAGTATACTATATATAGGCACAAAATCAGTTTGCACGTCAATATATAGCATTGTTCTGATTTTTATAAAAATTAAACGGGAGAACACTTCTGATCAAAGCATCTCCCGTTTAAAATATGTTTTCTGTTTTTTATGATCCTTTTTCTTCCTGTTTCAGCTTTTCCGGGGATTTCTCCGTCTTTGCTGCCTGCTGCTCATCTGTTCTCTCTGTCCTTTTTTTCTCCGGACCAGTACAATATGCGATCTTCTCCATAAGATCACACCGCCGGAACATATCAATATAAAGAAGCAGCTCTTCTCTGGTTGATACTCCAAGCTTTCGATTGATATTCGAATTGTGCTTTCTTACTGTACTGAGACTGATAAACTCCTTCTCCGCAATTTCATTTACACTGAAACCGTTAATATAATACTGGAGTACCGTCCGCTCCATCGGAGTCAGTGTTTCCACCCGTCTTGCAAAATCAAAGAACAGCTCTTCCATGCCCGGAGGCATTTTACTCTCCTCGTCGGGCTTCGCCTGTCTCGCATGCATATAGGCAAGAAGCTCATCGATTTCAATAATACCTGAATTAGATTCCTCCTGTGGTTCCTTCTGGTCTTTCAGCGCACGGATCTGCTTCTGGATCGGCAGCATAAACCGCCTTGTAAGGAACATGGCAGCAAGAAGCATCAAAACAAGAAAACCAAGACCCCCGCAAAGCCAGAATGTCCTGTTTTTCGCCACACTGCTCTGGTAACTGATCTCCGGTACAAGGGTAACAAGAGTCAGATCACTTCTTCCGTCCACTGCTTTCGGGATCACAATGTGATTTCCAAAGTATGTACGGCTGCCGTCCGAATAAGTTTTATAATGCTCCCCATTTTTGATCAGAAGCGTTCCATCCGTTGTAAAATAGGTTCCGTCTGTCTTTCCGGAAATCGCACCATCCAGAAGAAGACGCTTATCAGCGATCGGTGCAACAACTGTAACCATATTCCCGTAAGGGCTCTCCACTGACGGGAATACCATATTAAAAAACAGCTCCGAAAGTTCTACGCCGCAGACTCCACGTACCTTTCCCTCAAGGACTACCGGAATACTCAGAAGAACTACCTGTTCCCATGTTCCGGAAAGCGTTACACGGTTTGAAAGATAGCAGCTATCCAAAATACGTCTCCCGTCAAAGTCCATCAGGATCTCATAGCCGGGAACATTATCAATATCAAATTCCAGATTCCAGCGATTGTGCATCTGGATATTCTCTTTTCTTGCAACATCTGCGACTCCGCGGAAAAACGTGATATACTGGTTCGCCATTCCGTCCGTACCCACATTTCCGCTCCGCAGATACAGCCCCATTCTGGAGCGGTCTGCTCCCGGTGCCTCTGTATTCGTTGTTGCATCAAGGATAAAGTACGCACCACTGCAGCTTCGTGAGCGGACGATCGTCTGAAGATAGAAGCACATCCGTTCCTCGATCCTGGTGATCAATTCCGGGTTATTATCCAGATCTTTAAAAGTCCGTTCCTCTGTTTCCAGAACATCTGATACCTCCCGCGTAATCTGCTCGGAAAGTGCAAGATTCTGTGCATTCAGTGTATCGATCAGCTTATTAAACGTCATGGTTGTGTTTTTCTGCTGGACCGAAAGCGTTCCACCAAGCTTTCCGGCATCATTGCTGAACACTCCGGCAACGATCAACACAACAAATACTGCTGTCATGACCGCAAGCACCATGATCAGCCAGTACAGAAACAATCGCCGTTCCATACTGATCCCCCGGTTTTTGGCATGTTCCTGTATGTCTTTTATCTTTCTTCGAAACATATTCAAAAACCGCCCCCCTTCCTGTATTTAGAACCATCACTGGCTAAACGTCATCTCGAACTGGTCAAGCGCCTTCCATACCGGCGGTTCTGGATCTTCGGCGATGGTTTCTAAGTATCTTTTCCGGAACATATCAAGATCTTCCCGGATATCATGCTCAAAATCGGTCTCCAGCTTCAGGTAATCCGGTCTCTGGGGCGCAGTATAGAACTCATATTCTTCCTGCGTCTTTAAAAATGCCTCATATAAAGACCGGTACATCGGATCCTGGATCCCTTCAAGTGCCTTTGGAAGGTACACATCAAAAGACTCCTGTTTTACCGGCATATAACCAAGCTGGGTCACAAATTCTACATTTTTCTGCGGATCCGTCAGCCATTTCAGGAAGACCATACATGCTTCCTCCCGCTCCGGCGTAGACTTTACAGTACAGATCCCCGCGCCTCTCTGCATAACAAGCTTCTTACCATCCTCAAAAACCGGACACGGAAGCGCTTTGATCTCCACCTCCTCCGTTGTATTATCCGCATAAGTAACCGTTGTTGAATAATAAAGAACACTGGCCGAAGACGCAACGGAAACGATTGAATCCCCGGTCCGCAGCGGCTCCGTAGCATAGCCGCCCTGAAGCCATACGCCGCCCTTTAATGCTGCTCTCGCATAAGGTTCCCAGACCCGGCGGAATGCAGGGCCGAAACAGACTCCCTTTTCATCAAAAAACGACTCTCCCAGAGACTCTACACCAACCTGGAAATAATTAAAATGATAGTCATGGACAAAAAACGGCTTAGTTCCCCCACACCAGTCCTCGTACACCTCTGCAAGCTTGTACAGACCATCCCAGGTCTCAAACTCCGAAGGATCTGCCCCGGTCTCCTCTGCAAAACGGTCAAAGGCGGTCTTATTATAAAACAGGATCTCCGTGGATTTCGCAACCGGAAGGATCGCAAGCTTTCCGGCAATCGTCCCCTCCTCCACAAAAGCAGGAATAAAAGCCGAAAGCTCCTCATCTGTAAAATAATCCTTATAATTAACAAGAACATCCGGATCCGGCATTGCAGTCACAGTTTTCGGATAAGAAACGAACATATCCGGAAGCTCCGATGCTCCTGGTTCCTTATTGGCCGCCGCAAGGACTCCTTCGTGGATGATATTTGTGTTTGTCACACTGCCCACCTCTACGCGGATATTTTTATCTTTTCCCACGGTCTCATTAAATTCATCGATCAGATCATTCCTGAAGAAGAACTTCCGCTTCGTCTGCCGGAGGTAGACAACTATGAACCAACGGATAACGGGGAATCTCCAATCTCCAAAATCCGTTCCTGGGTTGAGACAACTTGTCCATGCTGTGGCGGAAAAGCAGAGCGTGAGACAGATACAATGCCTCAGTGGGCTGGTTCTTCGTGGTACTTCCTGCGTTATATTGACCCAACAAATGATGAGGCACTTGCCAGCAAAGAGGCGTTGAACTACTGGCTGCCGGTTGACTGGTACAATGGTGGTATGGAGCATACGACCCTTCACCTTTTGTATTCCCGTTTCTGGCATAAGTTCTTATATGACCAGGGCGTAGTACCAACCAAAGAGCCATATCAGAAGAGAACATCCCACGGCATGATCCTGGGAGAAAATGGCGAGAAAATGAGTAAGTCCAGAGGAAATGTAATCAATCCGGATGATATTGTAAATGACTATGGTGCAGATACACTCCGTACTTACGAAATGTTCATCGGTGCATTTGATGCTGCTGCTTCCTGGTCCGATGACGGTGTGAAAGGATGCCGCCGTTTCTTAGAGCGTGTCTGGAAGTTAAAAGACATGGTAACAGACGAGACAGGTTATTCCAAAGATATGGAAACCAAAATGCATCAGACCATTAAGAAAGTCAGCAATGATTTTGAAAATCTGAAATACAATACAGCCATTGCAGCAATGATGGCACTCATCAATGATTTTTACAAAAAAGGAACTGTTACAAGAGACGAGTTTAAGACACTGATCGTACTTTTGAACCCGGTAGCACCTCACATTACAGAGGAACTGTGGAGTCTGATGGGATTTGAGGGCAGATTGTTTGAGACAAGCTGGCCGGAATTTGAGGAAGAAAAGACCGTAGATAAAGTACAGGAAATTGGTGTTCAGGTTAACGGTAAAGTCCGCGCAACCGTGGCGCTGGCAATTGATGCATCCAAAGAAGACGCGTTGGCAGCAGGAAAAGAAGCCATTGCGGATAAACTGGAAGGCAAAAATATCGTAAAAGAGATTTATGTACCGGGCCGGATTATCAATATAGTTGTAAAGTGATGAGTGATTTGGAGGAGAGAATCGTGAAGATCAGTGTGATCATTCCATTAAAGAACGAAGTGAAATTCTTGCAGGATTGTCTGGACAGTTTAGAGGACCAGACCTGCAAGGACTTTGAAGCTATTATTGTCTGTGCAGGCAGCAAGGCAGAAGATGTAGAAGCAGTCAAAAGCAGGGAAGTAAGTTTTCCTGTAAAAGTGGTTGTCATGGAAGGCGATGTGAATGTGGCCATGGCAAGAAACGAAGGAATCCGTAACAGTCAGGGCGAATTTGTATTTTTCCTGGACTGTGATGATTACCTGGAAGACATTGCGTTTGAGTGGCTTTTAGAGCGTGCTGCAGACCATGATGTGGTCCTGGGAAGAAAAAAGACAACCTGGTTTGGAAGAAAAACATTTTTAGACAAGAGAGAGAAAGCCCGTCAGGAAAAACAGGAACTGCTGGAGCAGGAAAATTCTGAGGAAGAAGAGGATGGTGCAGCCAGTGGAGCCGACAAGGACGAGCGCATTATTCCTGAGATCCGGGAAAGTGATGAAGAGTGGATCAAGGCATTTGATCATGTAGTGCGAAGCAACTTTATGATCACGGGTGTATCGGCGCTTGGCATTTTGATCCGTCGTTCTTATCTGGAAGAGCACGATATTTACTTTGATGAAAGTTATATTTATAATGCGGATCTTCCATTCTTTACCAAGATGATGCGTTACACAGACCAGGTGATTGAAGTGCGTACCATCTTTTACCGTAAGAGAAGACACAATGATCCGATCAACCAGCCGGCACTGAACCAGATCCAGGATCAGAAGACCAAGCTGATGGAGGTAATGAGGGCTTATCTTTCGATGAAAGAGGATGTAAAAGGCAGAGATGAGCGTGCGGATATTTCCGTGGACGGTAAATTTATCCGATATTATGTCCGCCGTGTTGCCCGCTTTTATGTGCAGTGCGAAGACAAGAAAGACAGAGAAGAAGTGTATCAGATGGCATCTCAGTGTCTGCCTCATGTTACAAAGGCAGCGGCCAAAAGAGCCATGCATTATTCCCAGCGTCTTTTGAAATATTCTGCATCCCACAGTGTGGATGAGATCGCTGTGAAGGTTCGCAGACACAGCGCCAGACAGACTCTTTTCCGCAATGTCAAGAGCCGCCGTGGCATGGAAAAACTGTTGTACCGCAAGGTGTTTGTTAAGAACAAATTAGAGAAAAACATGGTTATGTTTGAGTGTTTCTTTGGCAGAAACTATTCAGACAGCCCGAAGTATATATATGAGTATCTGGCGAAAAACTATCCGGACGAGTACCAGTTTGTATGGGTCGTGGCAAAACGCACCAAGATCCCGTACAAGGCAAAGACCGTGAAGCGTTTTTCCCTGCGTTACTTTTATTACATGGCGAAAGCCGGATATTTTGTATTCAATGTACGCCAGCCAAACTGGTTTATTAAGAGAGATGGCGTGAAGTTTTTGGAAACCTGGCACGGCACTCCGCTGAAAAAGCTGGCCTTTGATCAGGAGGAAGTAACCTCAGCGTCCCCAATGTATAAGAAAAATACATACATTGGAAGCCGCAACTGGGATTATCTGATCGCACCAAACAAGTTTAGTTCCGACATTTTCAAACAGTGTTTTATGTTTGACAAGACCATGCTTGAGACCGGATATCCAAGAAACGATATTCTGTATTCCAAGGGAGAAGAAAAGGACAGACTGGTCCATGAGATCAAGGATGAGTTAGGCCTGCCAAAGGATAAAAAGGTGATCTTGTATGCACCGACCTGGCGTGATGATGAGTTCTATGGAAGCGGCCAGTATAAGTTCACACTGGAACTGGATCTGGACCGTCTGAAGAAAGAGTTTGGAGATGAGTATGTGATCGTACTCCGAACCCACTACTATGTAGTAGATGCCCTGGATCTCACACCGTACAAAGGATTTGTGTACAACGGAAGTGTCTACAACGACATTGCCCGACTGTATCTGATCTCCGATGTGCTGATCACAGATTACTCTTCTGTATTCTTTGATTATGCGAACTTGAGAAGACCAATGATCTTCTTTATGTACGATCTGGAAAAATACAGAGGTACACTGCGTGGATTCTATTTTGATGCAGAGGCAGAACTGCCGGGACCGATCCTGCAGACCAACGATGAGATGGTAGATGCTATCCGCCATCTGGATCAGATTGAAGTAGATTACAAAGAGAAGTACGATGCGTTCTATGACAAATATTGTGCATGGGAAGACGGTACATCCACAGAAAAAGTAGTAAAAGCTGTATTTGGTAAATAAGGAGTGAATGGGAAAATGTTTCAGTTAATGAAACATTTTTCTATTATGTAAGTGTTAGGTGAAAAAAACATCTGGCAGCAGGAGGAAAAGAAGTGAAAAAAATAAGCGTGATCATTCCCTACAAGGATGAGGCAAAATATATAAAGGACTGCGTGAGTACCATACCGGAAAGTGCAGAAATAGAGATCCTTTTGGTGGCAGATGGCGGGAAAGAGACTGTACCTCAGTGGGTTTTTGAGGACCAGAGGATTTCCGTGATTCTCCCAGAAGAAGGAAAAGGGGGCGTGGCAGCCTGCCGGAATCTGGGAATCCAAAAAGCCCGGGGAGAGTATGTGTACTTTCTGGATGCGGATGATTATGTAGCAGAACCGGCGCTGTCAGCTTTGATGGAGGCGGCAGGAGAGGAAAGACTTCTTCTTACCGGACCGGTGGCATACAGCTGGTACAGCCCCATCAATTATACCCCTGATAGGATCCAGTGGGAAAATGAAGAACTGGTTCAGGAGGAAAAAGAAGCTTATCCTATGACGGAAAAAGACTGGGAAAAACGGTTTGCTACCCTGATCAGTGCCAGACATATGATGATAAAACGGTCTTTCTTGCTGGAAAACCAGATTTGTTTTTCAGAGGATGAGATATGGCACACTGATGTTGGTTTTATGATGGAAGTGCTGTCCGGGGCTTATGAAAAAAGTTATATGGTGCCACAGGCTTTATATGTGTCCAGATACCGCAATGACCCGGTACATTTTCCGTCTCTGACACAGCAGGAGAACAAAGAAAGTGTGCAGGACTACAAGGTGCAGTATGAGGCGGGAAAAAAGGCAGCAGGAAATATCCCAGTCTTACAGGAAATCCTGCATCACACCCTGATCCACTATGTGTCGGGGCATTTCCACCATATCCTCACTCTGGAGGAAGTAAAGAACTTTGCCCCTCTTTTGCAGGAAATACCGGACTTTTCCGAAAAAATAGATACCTATTCGTTTTGGAAGAAAAAGACATTAAAGGCCATCCGCAAAAACAAGGCAGGACTGGCACTCCGCTTTGACCAGATGAACACATTGATGGTAAAAAAGCAGGGGCGTTTTGGAAGCAAGGTGCAGTGGTACCGGATCCCGGAACATTTTATATTCAAGAAACTGCCGGTTAAGAAAAACTGGATTTTGTTTGAGAGTTTTTTTGGCAAAAGTTATTCGGACAGTCCCAAGTATCTGTATGAATACCTTCAGAATACTTACGGAGATGAGTACCGTTATATCTGGATCCTTAACGGCAAGTCGGAGAGCCTGGAAAAAACAGGAAAGCATACGGTATGTAAAATGAACAGCCTCCGTTATATGTATTATACAGCCCGCTGCGGCTACCGTATTTTTAATGTGCGGCAGGCAGGCTGGTGTAAAAAAAGACCGGGAGTTGTATTTTTGGAAACCTGGCACGGAACCCCGTTGAAAAAACTGGCCTTTGACCTGGATGATCTTTTTTCCACCAACCAGCGTCTGAAACAGGTCTTTTATGAACAGGGAAAAGAATGGGATTATCTGACTTCCGCAAACCCGTTTTCTACCGAGACATTTTCCCGGTGCTTTGGAGTGGAAAAAGAAAAAATCCTGGAATACGGTTATCCGAGAAACGATATTTTATATGCAGAGAACAAGGATGAGATTGCAGTACAGGTGAAGAAAGAACTGGGGATCCCGGAGGGAAAAAGAGTGATCCTGTATGCGCCGACCTGGCGTGACAATCAGATGTACCGCCGGGGCGAGTACAAATTTACCCTGGCCATGGATCTGGACCGGATGCAGAAGGAATTTGGAGCAGACAGCGTGATCCTTCTGCGGACCCATTATTACATTGCGGATATGCTGGATTTTTCCCAGTATGAGGGATTTGTGTTTAATGCCAGCCAGTATGAAGATGTGTCGAGGCTGTATCTTGCATCAGATCTTTGCATTACGGATTATTCTTCTGTATTTTTTGACTATGCAAACTTAAAGAGACCTCTTTTATTCTTTGCCTATGATTACGATGCATATGCTGATGAGATCCGCGGACTGTATATCGACATGGAAAAAGAACTGCCGGGTCCGATTCTTCGCACCAATGAGGAATTAGTTCACGCCCTGCATCATATGGATGAAATAGAAGAACAATATAAACAGCGTTATGCAGAATTTTACGACCGTTTCTGTTGTGTAGATGACGGCCATGCCTGCCAGCGCACGGTAAACACCATGTTTAAGAAGGAGTAGTGATCTTGGAGAGAAAACTGTACAAGCTGGTAAAAAAACTGGCCATTTTATACTATCGTTTTTTGTGCCTTGTTCTGCCGGTTAATCAAAAAAGAGTTGTGTTTGACTCAAGCCTTGGAAAGAGTTACGCCGGCAATCCAAAGTACATCTACGAATATCTGGTGGCCAATGGCTATGATATCAAGTGGGACTGTATCTGGTTTTATGAAAAAGACAAATACAATATACCCGGCATGAGCCGTCAGGTCCAGTACGGAAGAATGAGGTACCTGTATTATATGGCTACAGCCAAGATCTGGGTGTTTGACAACAGGCAGCCGGAGTTTCTGATCCGCCGCAAAGATACTTATTATATCCAGACCTGGCATGGCACGCCGTTAAAAAAACTGGCGCTGGACATGGAAGATGTATTTATGGTAGGAGAAACAGATATCAACGAATACAAGAAACATTTTGCCAAAAATGTCCAGACCTGGGATTACCTTATATCCCAGAACGCGTTTTCCAGCGAGACCTTTGCCAGGGCCTTTGATTTCCACAAAAAGATGCTGGAGATCGGTTATCCGAGAAATGATATTTTGTTCCGGGATAACAACGAAGAGGCCATTAAACGGCACAAAAAGATGCTGGGACTGCCGGCGGATAAGAAGATCATTCTGTATGCGCCTACCTGGCGTGATGATGAGTTCTCGGAAGACGATAAGTATGAGTTCCGGCCGAAGATTTCTTTTGAAAAACTGCAGGAGGAACTGGGGGACGAATACATCATGATCGTTAAGTACCACTATCTCATTATGGATGCGGTGGACTGGACGCCTTACGAGGGATTTGTGTACCACTTTGACCAGAGCCGCGATATTGCGGAACTGTTTTTGGTGGCAGATCTTTTGGTTACAGATTATTCGTCGGTTATGTTTGATTACAGCATCCTGAAGCGGCCTATGTTCTTTTTTGCTTATGATTTTTACAAGTATAAAAATGAACTGAGAGGATTTTATTTCAGTTACCGGAAAGAAATGCCGGGGCCGATCTCTTCTACTACGGAGGAATTGATCCGGGATATCAGAGAGTACGATGGCTCTTTGTATGAAGAGAAATATGAGAATTTCTGCCGCCGCTACAACGGCGTAGATGATGGAAGTGCTTCCGGACAGGTGGCGACACTGATGGATCTTCTGATTCCGGCACCGTGTCCGAATGTATATTATGAAAATGAATAGATGGAGGGACTAAGATGGAGCAGATCGCAAGTTTTACAGTAAATCATATGAGACTTTTGCCGGGGATTTATGTCAGCAGAAAAGACAGTACCGGACAGGATGTGGTGACTACATATGACATCCGTATGACCAGACCCAATTTCGAGCCTGTTATGAATACGGCAGAGATACACACCATAGAACATCTGGGTGCTACTTTTTTGAGAAATCATGAAGAATGGGGAGACCGTATCGTGTACTTTGGTCCTATGGGCTGCCGTACCGGATTTTATCTTATTGTGGCCGGAGACTACGATTCAGAGGATATTCTGCCGCTGATGAGAGAGATGTTCGAGTTTATACGAAACTATGAAGGAGAAGTACCGGGTGCCGCACCGGAGTGCTGTGGCAATTATCTGGATCTGAACCTTCCGATGGCAAAATATCTGGCAGATAAATACCTGGATCAGGTACTGACCGGGATCACACAGGATCGATTAAAATATTCATAAGAACCTTGTCTTTTGCATAGATTGTTAAAAAACAAAGACATCTGGTAAGGGGCAGGAGGTTTGCAGAAATGATAGAATGGGATAGCCGTATGCAGAATAACCACAGTGTAAAGGTTTTGAAAGCGGCTATCCCATTTTTGGACGTTGAGGTAGGGCAGGACATTGATATGGCAGGTCTTTTAAATGCCGTCCGTCCTTTTCTGGATAACCAGGATGCCAAATTCGCCGATATGGTACTGCAGATCGTCCAGTGGAAAGATATGCTGCAGATGGTCCAGATGATGCAGCAGATGGCCCAGAGCGAGATGGAACAGGAGAACTATGAATAATTCTGTATTTGAGCAATATGAAATTTTTAAGAAGATGGATCCGGTGAAGATCCAGGTCATGAAAGAACTGGCAGAGCAGATGGAAGGAAAGGCTTTGAAAGATGCGGCACCGGTCATTATGGCGGCCAGTAACAAACTAAAACAGCAGGGCAAATCCTTTACGCCGGAAGAGACGGCACTGCTTCTGGAGATTTTGACAAAAGATATGACACCTCAGGAAAAAGCGAAGGTGGAAATGATGAAGAGCATGATGCGAAAAAAAAGATAGAACTGTTATCATGAATATGGTAAAATACCTATTAACTACGCAGAATGCGGAATTTAAAGGAAAGAGTGATGAACCATGGCAGAAAAATGTATTGAATTAAGACATATATCCAAGTCTTTTGATGGCGAGAAAATTCTGGATTCATTGAATCTGGATATAAGGGAGAATGAGTTTGTGACTCTTTTGGGACCCAGTGGCTGCGGCAAGACCACTACGCTGAGGATCATGGCGGGGTTTGTAACGCCGGATGAAGGACAGGTACTTTTGCAGGGAAAAGACATTGCCAGAGTACCTGCCAACAAACGGCCTATCAATACGGTGTTTCAGCGATATGCTTTGTTTACACACATGAATATTGAAGAAAACATTGCTTTTGGTCTGCGGATCAAAAAAATGTCAAAGAGCCAGATTGATGAAAAGGTCAAATGGGCACTGAAACTGGTAAACTTAGAGGGCTTTGAAAAGCGTATGCCGGAGTCTTTAAGTGGTGGCCAGCAGCAGCGTATCGCCATAGCCAGAGCCATTGTCAATGAGCCAAAGATCCTTTTGCTGGACGAGCCTTTGGGGGCACTGGATCTGAAACTGCGCCAGGAGATGCAGTATGGACTGATCCATCTGAAAGAAAAATTAGGAATCACATTTGTCTATGTGACCCACGATCAGGAAGAGGCGCTGACAATGTCTGACCGTATCGTCGTCATGAACAAGGGTTATATCCAGCAGGTGGGAACGCCGGAAGATATTTATAATGAACCACAGAATGCCTTTGTGGCAGATTTTATCGGAGACAGCAACCTTCTGTCGGCAACGATGATCCGGGACAAAGAAGTGGAGATCCAGGGGCAGAAGTTTGCCTGTGTGGATGTGGGATTTGGACAGAATAACCCGGTGGATGTAGTGATCCGGCCGGAAGATATGATCCTGGTAGAACCGGAGCAGGGAACCATCCGCGGAAAAGTAGTGTCGCTGATCTTTAAGGGCGTACACTACGAGATGGAGGTAGAGGCACTGGGAAGAAACTGGCTGGTACACAGCACTCAGATGGCACCGGTAGGAGAAGAAGTTGGGCTTTTTGTAGATCCTTTTAACATCCAGATCATGAAAAAACCGGAGAATGCGGCAGAGGAGGTGTTACATGAAGACGAGTAAAAGCAGGACAGGCTTTTTTCCCTTTCCGTATGTGGTGTGGATGATCCTGTTTGTAGTGGTGCCCCTTCTGATCATGGCGTACTATGGATTTACGGATCAAAACGGAAATTTTACATGGAGTAATATCCTCAGCATGGCAGAGCCGATTCACAGAAAGGCACTGTGGACTTCCGTCCGGCTGTCGGTGGTCTGTACCTTGATCTGTATTTTGCTGGCACTGCCTCTGGCGGCGGTGATCCGCAGCCTGCACATAAAAAGCAGTGGTTTTGTGATCTTTATCTTTATTCTGCCTATGTGGATGAATTTTTTGTTAAGGACCATCGCATGGCAGTCACTATTGGAAAAAACCGGTGTGATCAACCAGATCATCCAGTGGTTCGGACTGCCGGTCCAGAATATGATCAACACCGAGGGGGCAGTAGTCCTTGGCATGGTATATAATTATCTGCCGTTTATGGTGCTGCCGGTGTACAATGCGTACATGAAGATCCATGATGATACATTCAATGCAGCCAGAGATCTGGGGGCTGGGAAAGTACAGATTTTCCGGCGCATTACACTGCCTTTGATCCTGCCGGGGATTGTCAGCGGCAGTACCATGGTCTTTGTACCGGCACTGACGACCTTTGTACTGTCAGACCTGTTAGGCGGCGCCAAAGTCCAGCTGATCGGAAATATCATCGAGCAGGAATTTACTACGGCAAGCAACTGGAACCTGGGGGCAGGGCTGTCTCTGGTACTGATGGTGCTGGTGATCGGCAGTATGGCCATCATGTCTCATTATGATAAAAGTGGAGAGGGGGCTGGCATATGGTAGGAAAAAAAGTATCGGGCGTGGCAGGAAAAATTTATCTGGCATTGATCTGTCTGTTTTTGTATATGCCGATTTTAACCCTGGTAGTTCTTTCCTTTAATGCTACCAAAACAAGGGGCCGGTTTGCCGGCTTTAGTCTGCGCTGGTACCGGAGCCTGTTCCAGGATCAGAGCATTCTGCATGCGCTGTTTACTACCCTTCTCATTGCTTTGATCTCAGCACTGGCAGCTACGGTATTTGGCACCATTGTGGCCTTTGCCATGAACCACATGAAGAAGTGGAAAAAGACCACTCTTATGTCTCTGACCAATATTCCTATGCTGAATGCGGATATTGTGACAGGAATCTCGTTGATGCTGTTATTTATCGCAGTGAATTACACTATGGGATTTTCCAGCGTACTGATAGCACATATTACTTTTAACCTGCCATTTGTGATCCTCAGTGTGGCACCGAGACTTGGCAGTATGAATACCAGTGCTTTTGAAGCGGCACAGGATCTGGGAGCGTCAAAAGCCTATGCATTCTGGAAAGTGATCTTTCCGGATATCATGCCCAATATCCTTACAGGATTTTTGCTGTCATTTACTATGTCGGTAGATGATTTTGTCATTACTCATTTCACCAAAGGCGTAGGGATCGACACCTTGTCTACCATGATCTATACGGAGCAGAAAAAGGGAATCCGGCCGGAAATCTATTCTCTGTCTACATTGATGTTTGTGACCATCTTTGTACTGCTGATTCTTTACACCTTGCATAAAAGCCATGCAGAGAAGATCAAAAGCCGTGCTTCCTCCCGGATGGAGACAGCTTCCCGGTGGATCTCACTGTCCCTGGTGCCGGTGGTATTTCTGGTGGTGCTGTTTGGATATTACAGTACAAAGACAACCAGCACCGGCAGTCTGAAGGTTTACAACTGGGGGGAGTATATGGATCCCCAGGTGCTGGAACTGTTTGAAAAAGAAACAGGTATTTCCGTTACGTATGATGAATATGAAACCAACGAATCCATGTATCCAATCATAGCCAAAGGGGCAGCAGACTACGATCTGATCTGTCCATCGGATTATATGATACAGAAAATGTCCGATGAGGGACTGCTGGAACCTATCAACTGGAGCAGAATCCCCAATGCGAAAAATATTGACGACCAGTATTTCGAATTTGCCAGAGGATATGATGAGAACAATACTTACAGTATGCCGTATCTGTGGGGGACAGTGGGAATCCTCTACAACAAGAAAATGGTGAAAGGTCCCATTGACAGCTGGGGCGTCCTGTGGGATACCAGATACCAGGACGATATCCTCATGCAGAAAAGTGTGAGAGATGCCTTTGGTGTGGCACTGAAATATCTGGGATATTCCCTGAATACCACAGACGAGGCCCAGTTAGACGAGGCGAAGCAAAAATTGCTGGAGCAGAAACACTCCGGGGTGGTACAGGCCTATGTGGTAGATGAAGTCCGGGATAAAATGATTGCGGGAGAGGCGGCCATGGGCGTGATCTATTCCGGCGAGGCACTTACCTGCATGGAAGAAAACGAGGATCTGGCTTATGTGATCCCCAAAGAAGGCAGCAACCTGTGGATGGACAATTTTGCTATTGTCAAAGGAGCGAAAAATAAGGAAAATGCGGAGAAGTTTTTGAACTTCTTGTGCCGTCCGGAGATTATGAAGATGAACTTTGAATACATCACTTATTCCGTCCCAAGTTCCAAAGCAAGGGAACTTCTGCCGGATGAATATAAAAACAGCACCATCGCTTTTCCGGCACTGGATTCGCTGAAAAACTGTGAAGTACTTAAGTATGTAGGAAAAGACGGTGACAGTCTGTACAATCAAAAATGGAAAGAAATCATGTCTGAATAACAGATACGAAGGGAGAAAATTATGGATATTGCAAAGAAGATTGCAGAAGAATTGAAAATACAGGTGTGGCAGGTAGAAGCTGTTATCAAGCTGATCGACGAGGGAAATACCATCCCATTCATTGCCAGATACCGAAAAGAGCAGCACGGCACCTTAAACGATGAGCAGCTGCGAAATCTGGAAGAGAGACTGACCTATCTGCGGAATCTGGAAGAGAGAAAGCAGACCGTCCTTGCCAATATTGAGGAGCAGGGAAAACTGACGGCGGAACTGAGAAAGCAGATCGAAGAGGCACAGACTCAGGTGCTTCTGGAGGATCTGTATCGTCCTTATCGTCCAAAGAGAAGGACCCGGGCTACCATCGCCAAGGAAAAGGGATTGGAAGGCCTTGCTAATATTATGTGGCTGCAGATGACAGACAAGCCCATGGAAGAAGAGGCGGCTGATTATGTCGATCCGGAAAAAGAAGTGAACACGGCAGAAGAAGCACTGCAGGGAGCCAAAGATATTCTGGCAGAGGCAGTGGCAGATGAAGCGGATTACCGTACTGCCATCCGAAAGACTACTATGGATCAGGGACTTTTGGTTTCCAAGGCTAAAGATCCGGAAGAAAAAACAGTTTATGAAAACTATTATGATTTTGACAGTCCGTTGAAAAAGATCAGCGGCTATCAGGTATTAGCCATTAACCGCGGAGAAAAGGAAAAAGTCCTGACGGTAAAGATCGAGGCACCGGAAGAGGACATTCTCCGTTATCTCACGAAAAAGGTTATTACACGAGAAAATGAGCATACTACACCATACTTACAGGAAGTGCTGGAAGACAGCTACAAGCGTCTTATCGCACCGGCTATCGAGCGTGAGATCCGGAATGATCTGACAGAAACAGCAGAAGATGGCGCTATCCGTGTTTTTGGAAAAAACCTGCACCAGCTTCTGATGCAGCCGCCTATCGCCGGCAAAGTTGTCCTTGGCTGGGACCCGGCTTTTCGTACCGGATGTAAACTGGCGGTTGTAGATGAGACAGGCAAGGTGCTGGATACCGTGGTAGTATATCCTACCATGCCCCAGAATAAGGTGGAAGAAGCCAAACGAACCGTGAAAAAACTCATTGATAAATATAACATTGACCTGATCTCTGTAGGAAATGGAACGGCATCCAGAGAGTCAGAACAGATCATTGTAGATATGCTAAAAGAGATCAACCGACCGGTTCAGTATATCATTACCAACGAAGCAGGGGCCTCTGTTTATTCAGCCAGCAAACTGGCAACAGAGGAATTCCCGCAGTTTGATGTGGGACAGCGTTCAGCCGTATCCATCGCCAGAAGACTGCAGGATCCATTGGCAGAACTGGTGAAGATCGATCCAAAGAGTATCGGAGTCGGCCAGTATCAGCATGATATGAACCAGAAAAAATTAAGTGAAGCACTGGGAAATGTAGTGGAAGATTGTGTAAACAGCGTCGGTGTGGATCTGAATACAGCATCGGCTTCTTTGCTGGAGTATGTATCCGGCGTGTCCAAAGCCATTGCAAAAAATATTGTTGCCTACCGAGAAGAAAATGGCCGTTTTGAAAGCCGCCGTGAACTTTTGAAAGTGGCGAAACTGGGACCGAAAGCCTTTGAGCAGTGTGCCGGTTTTATGCGTATCACCGGAGGAAAAAATCCGTTAGACGGAACCAGTGTGCATCCGGAGTCTTATGAGGCAGCCGGGGAACTGTTAAAAAGCCTTGGTTATACTACAGAAGATGTGAGAGGTGGTATTACAGGCTTGTCTCTGATGGCGAAAAACCATAAAAAAATGTCGGAAACTTTGGGAATCGGTGAAGCGACCCTGGAAGATATTATGAAAGAACTGGAAAAACCGGGAAGAGATCCTCGAGATGAGATGCCAAAGCCGATCCTTCGCAGTGATGTACTGGAAATGAAAGATCTGAAAGAGGGTATGATTCTGAAGGGAACCGTCCGTAATGTCATTGATTTTGGTGCCTTTGTAGATATAGGTGTCCATCAGGATGGACTGGTGCACATTTCCAAACTGACGGACAAAAAGTTTGTGAAACACCCACTGGATGTAGTGAGTGTAGGAGATGTAGTAGAAGTAAAAGTTCTCAGTGTGGACATGCAGAAAAAGCGGATTCAGTTGTCCATGATACTTTAAAATTAAATTCTTATCGATCATTTACAGCCAGGATGACAATGTTGTCCTGGCTGTAAACGATTTCGTAGGAACCGGCCAGCGTGTCATAGTCAGAAATCTGGTAACTGCCCAGTTCCCAGGGACCGATCACAATATAATTTACGCCGTACTCATCCAGCAGAGAATCTCTGGCATCCGGATCTTCGTACATGGATTTGACTGCTGCTTCATTGCCGGTATAATCCACTCCGTGGTAGTACAAAAAGGAAGAAGAGCCGCAGACGATATTGCGCCCGGTAAGAGAGGCAATGGCGTTGTTGTGGTTGGTAGCGGTAAGGAATGTATCAGTTGGCTGTGTGTTTTTTTCCACCCACTGACAGGCTTTTACATAACCGTTGTCATACAATTCGTAGTCAGAAACCCACTCCCGTCCCATGGTAAGGATGGCGGCAAAGACGCCGAGAACGGCGGTAACCGCCACAGCGGCCGGCCGGACAAAGCGTCCCAGTCTGGCAAAATGCTGTGGCAGGGTATCCCACACAAAATCAGCGGTTGCGATACAGAAAAACAAGTATGCTACTAACAAAAGTTTGTTGTTGTCATAACTGTTGGGCTGGAACAGGACAAATTCGCACAAAAGCCAGAGAAGTACGCCGGGCATGGCCATATGCCGTTGTTCTTTTTTCCCGAAGATCAATAGGAGAATCGGAAGCAGGAACATGATGCCCAGATTTTTCAGATAATTCAGGCAGGTCGGGTGTTCGCCGTCGTTGTCCAGCGTGGAGTCATCGGGCGTGAAGCCCATGAACTTGCCGCGCCACTCCGGGCGCACACCGCTGTGCCCGTCAGCGGAAAAGTCCGCCACATGCACCTCCCACACGCTGCGGGCGTGGGCCGGGATTTCGGGGCGCCGGTCCTGCTCCCAGCCGTCGGGGGCGGCCTGTGTCAGGTCAACCACCATGCCGCGGGTGCCGTTGGCCCCGGCGCTGCGGGCGTAGGGGTCCACGACCTCATGCACGCGGCCATCCGGGAAGTAGATGCGGTAGATGTAATACGTCCCGTGCAGGTTGCCGGGCAGCACAATGGCCCAGATGCCGCCATCGCCGCGGCGCATTTCGTGTACGCCCAGCTCTTTCGCGCCCGGCTCGGCGTCGGTGCCGGTGGCATACAGGCAGACCACGACCCCGCAGGCAGTGGGAGCCCACAGCTTGAAGGTGGTTTCCTCCGCCGTTGGATTTGCGCCGAGGTCGCTGCCGTGGTAATAGGGCAGCTCACAGGCCTGATGCCAGTTCATGGGTGATCGCTCCTTACAAATAGTCTGCATTTATTGTAGCAGGTGGAGCGACAGTTTGCAAGGGAAACGTTTCACCGCCCAGCGGAAACCTCTGCATCCGGCATCCCATGTAAAGAAGCCATACACAAGCAAAAATCCCCTGCCCGTGCGGACAGGGGATGCGGTTGCTTATAGAGGTGGATTACTCGCCCAGATGCCAGATGTCCTTGTTGTACTCGGCAATCGTGCGGTCACTGCTGAACAGGCCGGCCTTGGCAATGTTGATGACGCACTTCTTGCGCCAGCCCAGCGGGTCGCAGGCGTAGTCGCTCAGGGCCTGACCCTTGCGCACCACATAGGCGTTGAAGTCGGGCAGCGTCTGGAACCAGTCCTTCCAGACCAACTCGTCGTGCAGGCGGCGCAGGTTTTCCTCATGCCCGGCGGCCAGCATCTCCGGCCCGACGAGGAAATCGACGGCGCGGCGGATGTTGGGGTCACCCTCCACCCACTGGCTGGCCTGATAGTCGCCCATCTCATAGCGGTGGATGACCTGGTCGGACGTCTGGCCGAAGATATAGATGTTCTCATCGCCGACCTGCTGACAGATCTCGACGTTCGCACCGTCCATCGTGCCAAGCGTCAGCGCACCGTTGAGCATGAACTTCATGTTGCCGGTGCCGGACGCCTCCTTGGAGGCCAGCGAGATCTGCTCCGACAGGTCGCAGGCGGGGATGAGCTTCTCAGCGGCGGTGACGTTGTAGTTTTCCACAAAGACAACCTGCAGATACTTCGACACGACCGGATCCGCCGCAATGACCTTAGACAGGGTCAGCAGGGCGTGGATGATGTCCTTGGCAATCGTGTACGCCGGGGCGGCCTTGGCACCGAAGATGCTGACCAGCGGCGTGGCGGGCAGATGCCCGGCCTTGATCTCATGATACTGGTGGATCAGGTAGAGCAGGTTCAGCTGCTGGCGCTTGTACTCATGCAGGCGCTTGGACTGGATGTCGAACATTGCATCCGGGTCAACGGAGATGTTCTGCGTGCGGAGCAGCCAGTCGGCCAGTGCGCGCTTGTTCTGCGCCTTGACGGCGGAGAACTGCTGCAAAATATCGACATTTTCCGTGTAGGGCAGCAGTTTTTCAAGCTCGGTGGCGTCCTTGCGGAAGCCGGAACCGATGAGCTTTGCGATCTCGGCGGTCAGTGCCGGGTCGCACTCCAGCAACCAGCGGCGGAAGGTAATACCATTGGTCTTGTTATTGAACTTCTCAGGATAAAGCTTGTAGAAGTTGTTTAATTCTGTCTCTTTTAAAATATCAGTGTGAAGGGAGGCAACCCCGTTTACGCTGAAGCCATAGTGGATGTCAATGTGTGCCATATGCACCACATCATTTCGGTCGATGATCGCCACGGTCTCATCCGCATATTTTCTGCGCACCTTATCATCCAAAATCTCAATGATCGGCACAAGCTGCGGCACTACCTTCTGCAAATAAGTAATCGGCCACTTCTCCAACGCTTCCGCCAGAATCGTATGATTCGTGTACGCACAGGTCTTGGAAACGATCTCAATCGCCTCATCCATCAGAATTCCACGCTGCATCAGAAGACGGATCAGCTCCGGAATCACCATGCTCGGGTGTGTATCATTGATCTGGATTGCCGCGTACTCATTCAACTTGTGCAGATCACCGCCTCTTGCCAGCGTCTCGTCGATGATGAGCTGTGCCGCATTGCTGACCATAAAATACTGCTGATAAATTCTAAGGATTCTACCTGCATCATCACTGTCGTCAGGATAAAGGAATAGTGTAAGATTCTTTTCAATATCCTCTTTGTTAAAATTAATTCCGTCTTCTACAATATTTTCATCTACACTTTCAATATCAAATAAGTGAAGTTTATTAGTTGTGCTGTCATAACCTGTCACATCAATATCATACATTCTTGAAGTAACATTCATATTTCTAAACTTAACTGTATATGTTACATCAGTCTTTGTAAGCCAACTTTTTTCTGTAAGCCATGGA
>ERZ780168.1265-NODE-1265-length-27374-cov-4.838537_pt1 | contig 27374 bp, 21 predicted proteins | sample MGYA00510981_ERZ780168 | MGnify/ENA primary metagenome ERZ780168 (study PRJEB29588, sample SAMEA2158769) | human gut metagenome | biome: human gut; feature: human-associated habitat; material: faeces | place: Denmark | collected 2008/2010 ...
GGCGGGAGACGTATCGGCTTATATCCCGACCAACGTGATCTCTATCACCGACGGACAGATATTCCTTGAGACCGATTTATTCAACCAAGGGAACCGCCCGGCTATCAATGTCGGGATCTCCGTTTCCCGTGTAGGCGGTAACGCGCAATTAAAGGCGATGAAAAAGGTAGCGGGTACCTTGAAAATCGATCAGGCTCAGTTCCGTGAATTGGAATCATTCTCCAAGTTCGGGGGCGAGATGGATGCCGTCACCGCTTTCACGATCGATAAGGGGCAGAAGAATACCCAGTTACTGATACAGCCTCAATATAGCCCGATGCCGGTGGAAGAGCAAATCTCGATCCTTTATTGCGGAACGCAAGGTCTGCTGAAAGAGGTTCCATTGGACAAGGTGCATGAGTTCGAGGCAAGGTTCTTGCAAGAATTACGGACCTCTCATCAACGGGACGTACTGGATGTCTTAAAGACCGGCGTTATCAATGATGAGATACGAGGCATATTGGAAAAAACAGCGAAGGAGCTATGGGTTCATTGAAAGAAATAAAAGTCCGGATCGCCTCTATACGGAGCACGCAGAAGATCACCGCCGCCATGAAAATGGTGTCGTCGGCCAAGCTTCATCATGCCCAGACGCAAACCGAGCACACACTTACATATGCTAATAAACTATCCGCTATCTTAAACGGTCTTCTTTCGGCGGAATGCGACCTAGACTCACCTTACACCGAACAGCGTAAGGTGAGCAAGGTGGCTATCGCCGTATTCGCCTCGAGCACGGGTTTATGCGGGACATTCAATGCCAATATATGGAAAGAGTTATCCGCCACGATCCAGACTTATAAGAACCAGCAAATAGAGGTACGCCTCTACCCTATCGGCAAGAAAATAGCGGATGAGCTTCATAAAGCGGGGTATAGCTTCGACACTGATTTCATCACGATCGGCGAAAAGCCGTCTTATGAAAGCGCCGTATCCTTGGCGAACCGTCTCATGGAGCTGTTCGTCACGGGTAAAGCGGACCGGGTGGAATTACTGTATCACCATTTCAAGAACATGGCGACACAAGTCGTAACCCACAAGACGTATCTTCCCCTTTCCCTCTCGGATACGGAAGCAGCGGAAACGGCCACCGACTACATCCTTGAGCCCTCGGCGGAAGAGTTGCGTAACCGGCTTTTCCCGAAATTACTGAACCTAACCATCTATACGATCCTGCTCGACACCTCGACCGCCGAGCACGCCGCCCGTATGATGGCCATGCAGACCGCCAACGATAACGCGAACGATTTAATCCAACAATTAACTTTGCAATATAATAAAACCCGCCAGCAAGACATCACCAACGAATTGCTGGATATCATGGGAGGAGCGGCTGTTTCATCGTAATAAAAACGGGATGCATCCTTGACTAAACAGACAATGATCCGTATGTAAAACACTTTACTAACGGATCATTTCTTATTTACAAAAAAAAGTAAGACCTTTGCTCACCAAAACATAAGCCTGTATACATTATATTATACCAATCTAGGATCGTACTTATGATGAATCAAGAAAAGCTAAAGGGGCATCTCCTTATTTTAGCGGCCAACATCCTGTTCGCCATTAATATGCCCGTATCCAAATATCTACTCCCCGAGCATGTGCAACCCGAGGCGTTAACCAGTATGCGGATGAGCTTCGCTTGCGTGATGTTCTGGATCACCTCCCTATTCGTTCCTTATGAGAAAGTGCCGTTGAAGGACTTGGGACTTCTATGCCTTTGCGCCCTTTGCGGAGTAGGCTTGAACCAAGGGCTGTTTATCTGGGGATTGAATACCACGTCGCCGGTAGACGCTTCCATCATAGCGACCGCCGTCCCCATCTTTGTCATGATCTTGGCGGCCCTGATCCTAAAGGAACCTATCACACGGATGAAAACGTTCGGGGTACTGCTTGGTATATGCGGGGCGATCTCCTTAATACTACAATCCACGCAAGGTTCCAATCAAGCGAGCAGTCTAGGGGGAAACCTCTTGATTACGGTTAGCGGATTCATGTACTCGATCTATTTGGTAGTATCCAAGCCACTAACACTCAAGTACTCATCCGTCACGATGATGAAATGGATGTTCCTGTTCTCCACGCTGATTACCCTGCCTTTCGCTATCGAATCCATCTGGAATACCCCGGCTTTCCATAAAGAGGTCTTCGACGGCCAAGAGCTGGGAGCCATTTTCTTCGTGTTATTCGGGGCCACGTTCGTACCCTATTTATTAATACCGCTGGCCTTAAAGCGAATCCGCCCGACTACCGTCAGCATGTACAATTATATCCAACCGATCGTAGCTTCCTTTATCGCCATATTCATCGGTCAGGATAGTTTTAGCGTAACGAAACTAGTATCGGCCGCACTTGTTTTCTCCGGCGTCTATTTAGTGACCCAAAGCAAGAGCCGGGCGGACCTTGAACAACAAAATAGTCAATCTTTTGACAAAAACGCTTGCAATATGAAAAATAATGCGTAATATTGCCCCCATAATATAAAAGAATAAGTAGCATACAAAATCAATGATGAGTGTAGAGTCCTCATATTATACATGGGCATTGATGACCCCTTGGGGGGTTAGAATCTATTAATAAGCATTCGCGTAGACCACGTCACGCTATGTCGCAATCTCGTATTGCATCCTTTTTTATTTCTCCTTTTACATAAATAAGTTTAATCAATCGGTTATTGTCGGTTGCTAATCATGAAAAAGCCTTTTCTTGATTGTCAATCCTCAATGAACCATTAAAAATACATATCGATGAAAGTATTAAAATTCGGCGGAACATCCGTAGGTTCCGTGAATAGTATCTTAAGTGTAAAGAAAATAGTAGAGGCTATCGAAGAGCCCGTAATCGTGGTTGTCTCCGCCTTAGGGGGCATCACTGATAAATTACTGGCCACTTCTACCATGGCTTCTAAAGGCGACCTTGCCTACGAGAAAGAATTATCGGAGATCATCGCCCGCCATCTGGACGTGATCGAGGGAGTGATAGAGGACAAGGAGGTACGCATGGATGTCCAGAAGAAAGTGATGGCTTTACTGGATGAATTGAGCAATATTTTCAAAGGTGTTTATTTGATTAACGATTTATCCGCCAAGACATCCGATACGATCGTAAGCTATGGCGAGCGCCTATCTTCCTTGATCGTCTCGAACGTGATCAAGGACGCTAAGTTGTTCGACTCACGCAAATATATCAAGACCGTCAAGCAATTCAACAAGCATATCGTGGATTTCGACTTGACCAACAAGCTCATAAAAGAGACCTTCTCGCCGCTGCCCAAGGTTTCCTTGGTGCCCGGGTTCATCTCTTCCAGCACGGAAACCGGAGAGGTTACGAACCTCGGACGAGGGGGATCGGATTATACCGCCTCCATCTTGGCGACCGCCTTAGACGCTAACACCTTGGAGATCTGGACGGACGTGGATGGTTTCATGACCGCCGATCCCCGTGTGATCAGCTCCGCCTACGTAATCGACCGGCTTACTTTCACGGAGGCGATGGAGTTGTGTAACTTCGGGGCGAAAGTAATCTATCCGCCGACGATCTATCCGGTTTATCATAAGAATATCCCGATCCGTATCTTGAATACCTTCAACCCGACCGCTCCCGGAACCTATATCTCGAAAGAGCGGGTGAAAGAGGAAGGCAAGGCCATCATCAAGGGTATCTCCTCCATCAACGATACCTGTTTAATCACGGTACAAGGACTGGGCATGGTGGGCGTGATCGGCGTGAACTACCGGATCTTTAAGACGCTCGCCAAGAATGGCATCAGCGTATTTATGGTATCGCAGGCCAGCTCCGAGAATAATACGACTTTCGCCGTACGTAACGCCGACGCTGATTTGGCCGTACAAGTATTGAACGACGAGTTCGCCTTGGAACGTGCGCAGGGTGATATGAACGATACCGTAGCGGAGAAGGATCTGGCTACCGTCGCTATCGTAGGCGAGAACATGAAACGTACCCCGGGTATCGCCGGTAAGCTGTTCGGTACGCTAGGACGTGCGGGCATCAGCGTGATCGCTTGCGCCCAAGGCGCTTCCGAGACGAATATATCTTTCGTTATCAAGCATAAATACCTTCGCAAGGCGTTGAACTCCATTCATGACTCTTTTTTCCTATCCGAATATAAGGTATTGAACCTTTTCATCGCCGGTGTAGGAACCGTAGGCGGCAATTTATTGGAACAGATACGCATCCAGCAACCGAAACTGATGCGGCAAAACGGTTTGAAGCTGAATGTTGTAGGTATCTCAAACTCCAAGAAAGCCCTTTTATGCCGGGAAGGGATCAACCTCGAGAATTATCTGGAGGAGCTGAAGGAGAACGGGGAAGAGAGCAACCCGGAGCATCTGTGCGAGGAGATTGTAAAGATGAATATCTTCAACTCCGTATTCGTGGATTGCACGGCAAGCCCGGACGTAGCGGCTCTTTACGAGACGTTGATGAACAATAACGTATCCGTCGTGGCGGCTAATAAAGAAGCGGCCTCCTCCTCCTATGATAATTATACCAAGCTCAAGGAGACCGCCCGCCACCGGGACATCAAGTTCTTGTTCGAGACGAACGTAGGCGCCGGCCTCCCGATCATCAATACGATGAACGACTTGATCAATAGCGGCGACCATATATTGAAACTGGAGGCCGTACTTTCCGGTACGCTGAATTATATCTTTAATACGATCAGTGCCGATATCCCTTTCAGCGAGGCGATCCATATGGCAAAGGAAGCCGGATACGCCGAGCCGGACCCACGTATCGACCTTAGCGGCAAAGACGTAATCCGTAAGCTGGTTATCTTGGCCCGTGAGGCCGGTTATCCGGTGGAGCAAGCCGACGTAAAACGGAACCTGTTCATCCCGGAAAAGTACTTCGAGGGTTCCCTTGAGGACTTCTGGAAGAATATCAAGGATACAGATGCCGGTTTCGAGGAGAAACGCCAGCTACTGGAAGCGGAAGGCAAACGCTTCCGTTTCGTGGCGAAGATGGAGAACGGCGCTTGCGAGGTAGGCCTACAAGCCGTAAACAGCCACCATCCGTTCTATGAACTGGAGGGCAGCAACAATATTATCATGATCTCCACCGAGAGATATCATGAATATCCAATGATCATCAAGGGATATGGTGCCGGAGCCGACGTGACAGCCGCAGGCGTATTCGCCGACATCATATCCATTGCTAATATTCGATAGGTATGAAGCACATTATCATTTTAGGCGATGGAATGGCCGACGAGCCGATAGAGGCTCTGGGAGGCAAGACCCCGATGCAATACGCCAAGACGCCTTATATGGATAAATTGGCGGAACTGGGAGTAACCGGGCAGATGAAAACCGTAGCGGATGGTTTCCATCCCGGTAGCGAGGTCGCGAACATGGCGGTATTAGGCTATGACCTGCCCTCCGTATACGAGGGACGGGGTGTATTGGAGGCCGCCAGCATAGGCGTCGCCCTGCAGCCCGGCGAGATGGCGATGCGTTGTAACTTAATCTGCGTAGAAGGCGACATCTTGAAGAATCACTCTTCCGGCCATATCTCCACGGAGGAAGCGGACGAGTTGATCCAATGCCTGAACGAGCGATTAGGCTCCGACCGTGTTAAGTTCTATACAGGTGTCTCCTACCGCCACCTATTGGTAATCAAAGGAGGCGATAAGCGTCTGGATTGCACGCCACCACACGACGTACCCCTCCATCCTTTCCGGCCTTTAATGATAAAACCGGAAGTTCCGGAAGCACGAGAGACCGCCGATTTATTAAACGAATTAATCCTCAAGTCCCAAGAGATCTTAAAGGATCACCCGGTGAACCTCAAACGTATGGCAGCGGGGAAAGATCCGGCGAACAGTATCTGGCCTTGGTCTCCGGGTTACCGTCCGGCCATGCGAACGATGCGGGAGATGTACGGCTTCGGGAAAGGTTCCGTGATCTCCGCCGTCGATCTCATCCGGGGAATCGGCGTTTACGCCGGCCTCGAGGTGCTTCACGTAGAGGGAGCTACCGGATTATACGACACGAACTACGAGGGAAAAGCGCACGCCGCCCTTGAGGCCCTCAAGACAAACGACTTCGTCTACCTGCATATCGAGGCAAGCGACGAGGCCGGGCATGAGGGAGACGTAGACCTAAAGATCAAAACGATAGAGTATCTGGACAACCGTGCCGTACGTATCATCTACGAGGAAACGCAAAAATGGGACGAGCCGGTAGCGATCGCTATCCTTCCAGACCACCCCACTCCTTGCTCCATACGTACGCATACGAATACCCCGGTTCCATTCCTGATTTACAAGCCGGGCGAGCAACCCGACTCCGTTACCACATTTGACGAGTTCTCCGTATCAAACGGCAAATATGGCATACTGGAAAAAGATCAATTTATAAAAGAATTTCTAAACGATTAGAGCATGAAATATTACAGCACAAACAAACAAGCCCCTGTAGCCAGCCTAGAAGAGGCCGTCGTAAAAGGTCTGGCCGGCGATAAGGGATTATATATGCCCGAGTATATCGACTCCTTGGACGAGGAGGTGATAGCCAACATGAAGAACCAGTCCTTCCACGAGATCGCCTGCACGGTAGCACGGATGTTCTTCGGGGAAGACATAGAACCGGAGGTATTGGACGGTATCGTAAAAGATACGCTCTCCTTCGAGACCCCGGTGGTACCCGTAAAGGATAATATCTATAGCTTAGAGTTATTTCACGGGCCTACATTGGCCTTTAAGGATGTAGGAGGGCGCTTCATGGCTCGTCTGCTCGGTTATTTCATAAAGAAAGAGGGATTGAAGCAAATAAACGTATTGGTAGCTACTTCCGGCGATACGGGAAGCGCCGTCGCCAACGGATTCCTAGGCGTTCCGGGCATTCACGTGTATGTGCTTTATCCCAAGGGAAAGGTCAGCCCGATACAGGAATGCCAGTTCACGACATTAGGACAAAACATCACGGCATTGGAGATAGACGGCACGTTCGACGATTGCCAAGCGCTGGTTAAATCCGCCTTTATGGACGAGGAATTAAACCGTCATATGAAACTGACCTCGGCGAACTCCATCAACGTAGCCCGTTTCTTGCCCCAATCGTTCTACTATTTCAACGCTTACGCTCAGCTGGACAAGCTGGGAAAAGCGGACGAGCTGGTTGTTTGCGTGCCGAGCGGTAATTTCGGGAACATCACCGCCGGATTGTTCGCCTATTGGATGGGGCTCCCTATCAAGCGTTTCGTAGCGGCAAACAACCGTAACGACGTATTCTTGGAATACCTGAATACAGGAACTTATACACCCCGCCCATCAGTCGCCACCCTAGCGAACGCCATGGATGTAGGCGATCCGAGTAATTTCGCCCGTATCATCGACCTATTCGGCGCATTCAATGATCCCCATAAAGAAATATGCGCACTGATCTCCGGACATCGCTATACGGACGAGGAAATCGCCTCTACGATGCGAGCCGTCTATAAAGAGACGGGATATATCCTCGACCCGCACGGAGCCTGTGGTTACCAAGGATTACTAGACAGCGATCTAAGCGAGACCGAGACGGGTCTATTCCTCGAGACCGCCCATCCTGCCAAATTCAAAGGAACGGTCGATAAGATATTGGAGGCAGATATCGAGATCCCAGCGAAACTGAAAGCCTTCATGGAAGGAACCAAGCAAAGCATCGAGCTGGCAAAAGATTTCGAGGGATTCAAATCTTTCTTGATGAGCCGGTAAAAACACGTATATAGGCATCGCCCCACACGTATATCGATATAAACCTACACGTATATTGGCGTAGACCGATATCTATATACGTGTGGGGCGATGCCTACATACGTTCAATCCACCGCCCACTCTTTCATCTCATACATATCCTTATATTCCTCCCAATCCGGATCCATCTCGGTATAAATAGAGATGGGCAGTAATTCGAAAGGAGCCAAGGCCTCATTCAAGCGTTCGCCGAATACACGCACGGTACGTGTGTAAAACACCCAGACCTTCTCTCCTCCTCCGGTATAGACACCCGTCAGGATAGCCAGCTTGTCTTTCTTTTCCATCGCCTTACGAAGCGCTTCCTCCACGGCCTCCATTTTCTCGCCAAGGTCATCGCTAGGAAGGCCTCTCCCATCTCCCTCGTATTTCCAAGTGATCTCGACACGTTCCTTGAACTTACCGGATTCGGTGAACTCATTCAACTCGTCCCGCCCGTAAACGGTAATCATTTGCCCTGACTCGTTTTCCGAGAGAGCCGTAAACCATACATCGCTTAATCTCATATTTATATTTTCTATTTATCTATAAGTATTCCTTACTGACTTTACCGGGTAAAAATACGACAAAAAAGGCTGCGTCCGGTGAAGATACAGCCTTTTTATATTTCTCGACGGAAATTTATTATCTCTTTCCTAATCTATGATCCATAATGGCGTAATGGCATTCCCCATAATTCTTCAATTGATCCACGATCTCTTTAGCCGTAGATTCTTCCTCTACTTGCTCGCGTACGAACCAGAACAAGAAATCACGGGAAGCATGATCCTTATCAGCCTCGGCGATATCAACCAATTTGTCGATCAACTCTGATACATAGCACTCGTGTTTGTAAACATGCTCGAATACCTCCAACGGATTTCCCCAGCCTGTCGGAACCACGTTGATCTGGCCGATCGTAATATCGCCGCCACGATCCAAGGCGTAATCGATCAACTTATGAGCATGCTCCAATTCCTCAGCCGCTTGTTTCTTCATCCAATGGGCGAACCCGTTCAACCCTGCTTTCTGGAAATACACGGACATTGACAAATACAAATTCGAAGACCACATCTCCGCATTAACTTGGGCATTGAACGCCTCTGATAAATTTCTACTTAAGATCATAATTTTATCATTGTTTAAAAATGTTGAAGTATTATCCGTTCACGAAATTTCACTATGCAAATATAAATAAAAGTAGGATTCCTTATCTCATTTCCGCCCTTAGATATTGGCTACTTTCGTAAATTTTTCTAACTTACGCCCTTATTTGATAAACATCATGCAATACACCGACAAATATCGATCTCCCTTGGGAGAAATAACCCTAGCCAGCGATGGCGACCACCTGACAGGATTATGGTTCGACGGGCAAAAATATTTTGCCGCCACTTTATCGGCGGAACACCAAGAAAGAGAACTGCCGATATTCGAGCAAGCCAAAGAGTGGCTGGATAGCTATTTCATGGGTAAGATTCCCAGCTTCACCCCTCCTATCCATCTGGAGGATACGCCTTTCCGACTTGCGGTATGGGACTTATTGAGCAAAATACCTTATGGCGAAGTCGTAACCTACAAGGAGCTCGCCGGGGAAATCGCCCGGCAAAAAGGTATCCCGAGCATGTCTACGCAAGCGATCGGAGGAGCGGTAGGCCATAACCCGATCAGTATCATCATCCCCTGCCACCGTGTCGTAGGCAGCGATGGCAGCTTAACCGGATACGCCGGAGGTATCGACACAAAGAGAAGTCTGCTTACTATCGAGCGGGCCAAAGGATTCTAAAACCGTATCAGTATGCGCACATTTCGTTCTATCGATGAATTGGTTCGTACGCTCGACCGCGAGAGGGAACTGCTACGTGAGATGTTTCATAAACGGACCTCCCTTTCCTTCAAATACGATTTCGCAGTAGAGCTGACCGATTATAAGGAAGAGCGGGTACAGAGCTTGATCAATCACGGAGTGATACGTAGTAGTGGCGATTTCTTGGAGATGGAAGACATTTACCTGAAGTTCTTCGAGGAGGTGCTGCAAGTGAACGAAGAGGTGAATGTAGCCTATATACAAGGACATCTCAGCAAGCTGAACGAGCAGATAGAGTATTATCTGAAAGAGAATAACGAGAGACGGCGATATAACTACCATAATGACGTGCGCCGTACGCTCAAGAACATAGCGCTCACCACGGTACGCAACGTGATCGACCTGAAGCGGAATCTGGACAGCACGTATAAGAACGAGCCGAACTATCAGATAAAGAAAGTAAAACTGCAACGACTGGGCGAGAAACTGAAGAATATCATCCAACTCATCAACAAGTGCGAAGATGCGATCGATAAAGATCAATTGCTCTTCTTCCGCAAGGCAATGGATGCCCAGATGCGTGCCACGGTGAGCGACGTGAAGTTGCAACTCATCGACTCCTCCCACAACCTCATGGAGATACAGCGGCAAATCGTTCATTACCTCAACATGATCGAATACCAGAATCGAATCTTCGAGAAAGTACGCAAGCTAAAGTATCTTAAAGAGCAATTCCTGCTGGAGGAGAATACGAATATCAAGCAAGTGCTGGCTGAACGTAACCATGTGTGGATGGAGCCGCAACCCAGTTATCGCATCAAACTTTCAATAGATTACCTGCGCAATTCGGACGAAGCGCTGACACTTATCAAGAAACTCGCCACTAAGCTTAAAAGGCGTGACGATAAATCGAGAGACGTAGCGGAAGCAATACCTGCCGAATATCTGGAAGGTAAGGCGGAAGTGATCGATCAAGTGAACTTGAGGGAAGTGTACAACTCGTTTGTGGCTTCCGGCGAGCATCTTTTCGCTTTTGTCATGAATTACGCTTATAAGAATGCGGTAAGTACAGAAGACAAGCTCGTCTTTTTCTGCCAGATAGCCTCTGAATATGCCGAAGATTTGAACTTTTCCGACCGTTACGAATGTAAGGGACAGGTAGAGTATCCCTTAGTTTTCCCTAAATAATTCATCGACCATGAAATATACCGAAGAAATATACAGTACATTGAGCCATGGCGGATTTATCTCGTCCAATAGCCTTTCGCCCGCAGTCCGTCGTTACTACGATGCCATCGAAGAGGAGTTGACCGACTATTATGAATATTATAAAGGCATAGGTTTCTATCTTGAAAGCGGCAATGGCTACTACTTTTTCGCACGTAAAGAAAGCAAGGCGGATATAGATCGTAAACTCGAAGCCGCCGCTCGCTGGATAGATTATCTCTGCTTCTTGAAAACCTACAATTCAGCCTTCGGCCCCGGTTTCGTATTCAGCAAGTCGGACATAGTGACACAAATACGTACCGAAATCGAGCTGAAGGAGCAAGCCAAGGAACTCTTTAGCGACAAGAAAGGTTTCGAGGAAATCGTTGATAAGCTCATCAACGAGTTAAAGACTATGGGATTTATAGAGTATGAAGACGAGGACGAAGGCACTTGGAAGGTACTAACGGCTTTTCATTATATAGAAGAGTTGGTAGATTGTATTAACATAACAGAAGAGGGACAAGATGAGATACCTGAATAAAATAGTTTTCCTGAATAGCGCACATATCCCTTATTCCGAGATTCAACTGGACGGAAACGTGCATTTCATTGGTACGCAGGGTGTAGGAAAGAGTACGCTGCTCCGGGCTATTCTTTTCTTTTACAACGCCGATAAGCTGAGGCTAGGCATACCCAAAGAGAAAAGAAGCTACGATGAGTTCTACCTTCCTTATGCCAACTCATTCATCGTCTACGAGGTGATGCGTGAAAACGGCCCTTATTGCGTGATGGCTTTCAAGCAACAAGGGCGTGTGGCTTATCGATTTATTGACGCACCCTATCAGTCGTCATGGTTCGTTAACGAGCGTCGTGAGGTTCGTGCCGATTGGATCTCTATTCGCAAAACCATTGGCACAGAGACGCAAATCAGTCGTATCGTCGTTTCTTATCAAGAGTTCCGGGATATTATTTTCGGCAACAATCGTCGTCCCGATCTCATAGGTTTCCGTAAATACGCTATCGTAGAAAGCCCCAATTATCAAAATATCCCCCGAACCATACAGAATGTGTTCCTCAACTCCAAGCTGGATGCCGATTTCATCAAGGACACGATAATCCGCTCCATGAATGAGGAAGAGGTGAATATAGACCTTGATGTCTACCGTAACCAGACGAAAGATTTCGAACAGAATTACAATGACGTTACGCTTTGGCTGGACAATGAAAAACCCGGAGGATCGCCGGTACAAAGACAAGCCGGGAAAGTGATGCAAAGCTATCGCGACTTATTGTACATGGATAGCCACATAGCCAAGGGACGTGCCGAATTATGCTATGCAGAGAAATCAGCCTTGAAGCAGCGCCCATTAATTGACGAGGAAATATCCAGACACAAAACCGAGCTGGAACGTGTACATCGCTTACAAAGTGAGGAGACAAAGAAATACCAAGAGGGACGGGACAAATTGATAAAAGAGAAAGGCTCGGTTGATGCCGACTTAAAACGTGCCAAGCAGAAACAGCTGGAGTACGAGCAGATGAACATTGCCGAAATAATTCGCAGGGTAGAGCAGAAAAGTGCGGTTACCGATGAATTAACACGCCAACAGCAACGGAGGCAGGAACTCACACGTGCCTACGATGATGTCATAGCCAAATACAGCGCACTTATAGAACGGGTAGATACCGACTTTCGAGCCTTTGAGAACGCGCAACACGCATTGGTGAACGAAAGGGAATATGCGACAAATAAGCAGAACGAGAGCTTGATGCAGACACGGCGCAATGAAGAGAACGAGGTATATACGCGTTTTGAGGAGAAATCGCAACTCTCAGCAGACAAACTCCAGCAACTACGAGAGGAGAAATCGCAACAAAACAATGAGTTGCTACGGATAGCCCACGAAGATCCCTATAAAGAAGAACATGCCAAAGCCGACGAGGAACTGAACAAACTGAATACGCGTGCGCAGGAGTTGAAAATGTCCATTCAGCAACTCTCTACGCAAGCCGCAAGCCTGCGTCAAGAGGCTGGAATGAAGTTACGGGAATTGGAGTTGGCACAGGCTCAACCTCTCGCTAACGCACAAAAAGAGAAGCAAGAGATAGAGGAACAAATAGCCCGACTGGAGTCGCTCATCGAACGGCGCAAAGGTTCGCTGGCCGAATGGCTGGACAGGAACAAACCCGCATGGAAAGATACGATCGGAAAAATAGCCGATGAAGAGAAAATACTTTATCGCGATGACTTGGCGCCGCAGGTAACCAACCAAGGGGAGGCTTCCTTGTATGGCGTGCAAATAGACCTTACGGCATTGGAACGCAATTTCCGTACCCCCGAGGAATTGAAAGCAGAACTGGCCATATACCAAGGAGCATTGTCACAGTGCGTCAAGCGGATCAATATGCTACACCAAGAATTGGCAGAGCAAACGGAGGCTTTGAAGAAACAATACAACAAGCGCTTGCGTGAGATAACAGACCGACAGCGTCTGCAAGAATCCGAACAACTTCAGCTTCCCGCATTCATCAAGAACGCCATGGCACAATCCGCCTCATGGCAAAAGAAGACGGACGATTGGCGTGAACAGCGTATGGTTGAAATCCGGATGAAACAGAATGATACGGCTCATCGACTGGCGCTTTGCGAGGAAGAGAAAAAGAAGTTGAAGGCTGATCGTGCGCATCGTCTTAAGGTATGCGAGAAAAGTTACAAAGAGAAGAAGCTCCGGCTGGAACAGGAACTGAATAACTACCGCAACAGTATCGAGACTGAAATAAAACTTCACAAGCAGCAATCACAGGAACGCCGTAAAGAACTGGAGGCTTCCCAACAAGCGGAGCTTAGCGGAAAAGGTGCCGACACGGCAACCATCAGAAAATATGACGCACGCATCCTGCAAATTCAAAAAGAGCTGGATTACATCGAGAAACATTTCCCCGACACCATCCGCTATCAAAAGGATAAAGAGGAACTTTTTGATCGTGAACCACAACTTCGCAGTAGAAAGAAGATGCTTGAGGATGAGTTGGCCACGCTTGAAGAACGTTTCACTTTGCGTAGCGAGAAACTGAACATACAAGAAAAACATCAGCAAGCCTTGTTGAGCAAGGGCATCGAAACAAAGAGAAGTTTGGAAGACGGTTTGGCACAGGCCGCCAGATTTCACGAAGACTCCACTTTCTGCCCACCCGATGTAGTAGTGACTGAAGAGAGGCAGACCTTGAAGAGTTGCGCAGAGTTGGTGCAAGAGTTGAAAGACCATATCACCGGCCGCATGAAACGATTGGACGATTTTAAGCGGACGGTTAATCTGTTTAAAAGCAACTTCTCGGCCAAGAACACGTTCAGTTTCCGCACCGATCTGTCTATGGAGGAAGACTATCTGGATTTTGCCTCCAACCTCTGCGAGTTTGTGGATAATAATAAGATCCTCGATTTCCAGAAACAAATCAGCGAACGCTATACACACATCATTCAGCGCATCTCCAAAGCGGTAGGCGAGCTTACCCAGAATGAAGGTGAGATACATCGTACCATAGGCGATATCAACAAGGATTTCGAGCGCCGTAACTTTGCGGGAGTGATACGCAAGATAGAACTCCGTGCACAACCCAGCAGCGACCGGCTGATGCAACCCCTCAAGGAAATAAAGAAATTTTGCGACGAGAACGAATTTAATATGGGTGAAGTAGACCTATTCTCGCAAATGGATCTGCGTGAAGTCATCAACAAGCAAGCCGTGCGCTATTTGCTCAACCTCATGAAGGCATTGCAAAACGAACCGTCCCGTAAGCGGTTGCTGCTCACCGATACGTTTAAACTGGAGTTCCGCATCACGGAGAATGACAACGACACGGGATGGGTAGAAAAGATATCAAATGTAGGTTCGGATGGAACGGACATCCTAGTGAAGGCCATGGTGAACATTATGCTCATCAATGTCTTCAAAGAGAAAGCCTCACACAAGTTTGGAGAGTTTCGTTTGCATTGCATGATGGATGAGATCGGGAAGTTGCACCCCACCAACGTGAAGGGTATCCTCGACTTCGCCAACAGTCGCAACATTTTGCTTATCAACTCCTCACCTACTACCTATAATGTAGAGAGCTATCGCTACACATATTTGTTGGGTAAGGACAGTGGGGCCAACACCAAAGTTACGCCATTATTGAAATATGATAACTAATGTTAGGAACCATGATTGATAGAGAACAGAAATTACGTTTGGGCGATGCCCGTAAACTGTCGCAAATGATGCAAGGCGAGAGCGTGCCCTCTTCCGGGCTTTCCAAACAGATGGCAGAAGAACTGCTCTCCGAGGATTTGATTTGGCAGCAAGTCTATGGCAGCAGAAGAAAATTCAAACTGAGAGACGCAAATGCGTTATCTATCTATTTAGCACAGCGATATGGAATACAAGTCTCGCTGGATGAGTGGATCAAGGTTATGGAGAGTGGCGAGACGGTGAGCCGTGCCAGACAAGTAGAAGTTACATCACGTTCTAAGGCGAAAAGTACCCGTAGTTTTACCGGATTCCTCGTTAAAAGTTATCAGCCCATTGAAACGTCGCTGCGTGGAGAACCGCTGTTAATCAACCCTCCGCAGGGACTCTCTCTCTTTATAGAAGATTTCACGCATTTCCGCTTGGCGGATGATGTTACGGTGGTAGGTATCGAGAATGGAGAAAACTTCCAGCATATAGAGCAGATGAGGCATTTGTTCAAAAATATCAAGGTATTATTTGTCTCTCGTTATCCCCAGAGTTCAGATCTTCGCACATGGTTGCGGGCCATTTCCAATCCCTATCTTCATTTTGGGGATTTCGATCTTGCCGGCATTCACATTTTCCTCACTGAATTCTTCACTCATCTCGGTCTTAAAGCCAGCTTCTTTATACCTTCCGACATCGAGACACGTCTTCAAACGGGAAACGCCCCCCTTTATGACCTGCAGTACGAACATTTTAAAGAGATGAAAGTAATTGACAAACGGCTGAAACCACTTGTAGAGATGATCCACCACTACCGTCGTGTCTATGAGCAGGAGGGGTATCTTCAATAAAAGTTCAACGTTACACCAATCTGCCGCGCTTTGTATCTCATCAGAACAACTCTGATACAACAATTTGTTGATAATATCCTCTTTTTATTTTCTATCTTTGCGTCAGATGTTTAAGGTATTTGAAAGCACGAGAATGTAGCACATATAATTAAAAGAATAAAACGATGGCAACAATTATCAAGAAAGAAGAACGGGATTACCAACCGAACCCAAATAAGATTGAAGGGTTCAACCTGTTTACAGACATTTCACGTGAGAAAAAGGGTATCAATCCACAATACTTGAATTTCGACCTACGTCAACTTAATCCCCGTCAATATTGTGCAGCTTATCATTTTCACCGCTATGCGGAAGAAATGTTCTTCATATTGTCAGGATCTGCAACTCTGCGTACCCAGAGTGGATTAGACCTAGTACACGAAGGCGACATAATATTTTTTGAAGCGGGAGAAGCTGGCGCACATCAACTCTATAACCATACCGAAGAACCTTGTACCTATCTAGACTTACGTTCATACATCGGTCATGATGTATGTGAATATCCGGACTCAGAGAAAATCCTCATTGTGCCTAATGGAGAAACATTTCGAAAAAGTACACAACTCCCTTATTTTGATGGGGAAACAGATGTTGATAAGATTTGGGATAAATTAAGAAAAAAAAGAAACGAGGACGAAGAAACACGGTATAATTGACACAAAAATAAAATCAATGAAAAAGGACGAAACGGAACTGATTATGTTGGGAACAGGCAATGCCACCGTTACCCGATGCTATAATACATGCTTTATTCTCCAAACAAAAAATACGGTGTTACTGGTTGACGCAGGGGGTGGTAATGGAATATTGAACCAACTGGAAAAAGCCGATGCGCCCATTGAGCGCATACACGACATGTTCATAACGCATGCCCATACCGATCACATATTAGGAGCTATCTGGATAATTCGTATCATAGCGCAACAGACGCTAAAGGAACAATGCTCCAATATATTCCATGTCTATGGACATGACAAAGTATTGCTCGTGCTGGACCAGATATGCCGTATGACGCTTCCCGCTTCAGTAGTAACCGCCATAAATAAATATGTACAATTTCATGAGGTCAAGGATGGCGACACACTGCAAGTCGGAGATTTAAGCCTTCAATGCTTCGATATCGCCTCCACCAAAGAAAAGCAATATGGCTTCCGTGCCTCATTGCCCGACGGACAAACGTTGGTCTGCCTTGGAGACGAGCCATATAATGAGCAGAACCGCACGTATGCCGAAGGAGCCGACTGGTTATTATGCGAAGCTTTCTGTCTATATAAGGACCATGAACGTTTCAAGCCATATGAAAAACATCATAGTACCGCACTGGACGCAGGCAGACTAGCGCAGCAACTGGGTGTAAAGAATTTATTGTTATACCATACAGAAGATAAAACATTGGATACCCGCAAGAAATCCTATACAGAGGAAGCATCTCAAGAATTTACGGGAACGGTATACGTTCCCGATGATTTAGAAAGGCTCTCTCTCTCATAGTGTTCAAACACAGACCTTATTCATTTAGAGAAGCGCAGAAAACATATTATAGTTCTAATATGAAAAAATCGGAATCGCTATAAGTATAGTCATAAATTATAGGGAGCCCTTCCCTGGCTATCTTCTATAGTCTGATTATTAGCATTTCTGTCGAATTAGAGAAAGGATTAATTTATAACGATTACAGTATATATAGAAAATAATGATTGCAAAAGCTGTCAATATCTCTGACAAAGACAAAGCGAGCCAAATCCCATTGATTCCTATTGCTTTCGGCAATAGGATAAAGCAGGGTATCAAAAATATGAATCCACGAAACAGAGCAAAAAAGGCGGCAGGTTTTTATTCTCTCGACACTTTGATAATATCCTATGATTGAAAGGTTAATAATAAAGAAAACAAACTCGATAGAGAAATAGGGAAATCCTTCTATCGCTATTCGGGAAGCCGAACTATCCGAACTAATGAATAGTCATACCAATATTTGCGGACAGAATATAAACAAAGACATTATTATTATTCCGCAAATAAAAGATGTCATTAAGGCTATCTTTTCGGTAGTTAGTACACGTTTCTGATAACCTAAACCAAAGTTGTAACTAATAATCGGTTGCGCTGACTGCGCAATAGCATTGCCTACCATAAATACAAAAGGGATGTAATAACAGGCAATACCGAATGCACCAACACCATTTTCACCCAAGTACTTCATGAAAATCTGATTGCCCATAAACATAAGTGTAGCTAAAGTCGCTTCGGCTAACAAAGCAGAAGAGCCAATATGACATTGGCAACTGATATTGCGAACAAATAAGCGTAGACTCTTAAAGCTTATTTTTATCGGATACAATCGTAGATTTATCGCATAGAATAATAAATAGATTATAGCGATAAGTCCACCGACTATAATACTGATATTTACGGCTGCAATTCCATCGCTACCGACACCCTGACCGACAAAAATCCCATCAATTGCAGTTACCGCCGCCATACTAAGCATACCAAACAAAGTAGGAATAAAATACTTCCTAAACAATGTAAATACATTTAATGTACTTAATTCAATCGCATCTCTTTTCATTTTCTTTAATTTTATGGACAATATATATCTTCGTGACAAAACAAAAAATGCCGAACAAGTTGATTGGTTTTACCCAGTCATCTTGTCCGGCATTCTATCTCGCCCTCCGATGAGGATTACAAAACGTTCCTTCTTCGTTATGTCGCCGCAAAGGCGGGACAAATACTCTAAACATCCAAATCACATTAACATCTATTATGACTACAGCTTTTTACTTTTCCACTATAACCGTTTTGGTTGTTGCTTACTGAATGCGAATATTGCTACGGGAATACCAGCCGTGTTCGCATATCGCTCTAGGTCTTTTAAAAGTATCGTAGCGAGACCTTTACCTTGCAAATCCTTGTGGACAAACATAGAATGTAACTATCCCATTAACGTTATCTCCTTCACCTCATGATCTTCTATATCAGCATATAGGAAGTGGCCGGCGAATGTGTCTTCCGTGTCTTGGAAAAAAAGCTCCAGTTCGTAATGGATGGAGCTGTCTTCCTTCTCCTTGGTCTCTATATGAACAGATTGCAATTCTACATGGGAGGCAAACTCCTCTTTGGACAGTGCCGGAAGTTCGCAATCTTCCCGCCATGCGTTTGCTGTCGGGAGCAATTCGTCGGCCATGCGCAATTGCCATATCGCTTCCCCTTCCTCTTCCAGCCTATTCATATAGCCACTAATAGCTTTCAGATGTTTCCGGATAAGGGATTCGTGCGGACAACGGGGCTCCAAGTTTTTTACCGCATTGCTTCCTAATTAGTTTAATGGTCTCATTCAAACATTCAATTTTAGTACCGATAGAAACCGAGGGCATTTCCCAAAGTCGCTCGTATAACTCCAATCGTTTTTCAAACGAGTGAAGGGCAGACCTTGCTCCAATCTTTATATCAAGATAAGCATCATAGGCTTTAGACTCTTCCTTAGTCATATCTCGCTCAACGCCGTTTAGCTTATTCTGACCCCCATCCATGCGAGTAATGATGTCATTGGTAAATTTCACTAATTGACGTACCTGCTTGGGTGTTTTTATTTTGTTTTTCTTCGCATTTTTCTCTACGCTTTGTGCAAAGAATTGAATGGTGGCCATTGTAATTGAAATATTCGTATCCGCACGCATCAAATCATCCGGCAGTTGGACATTACGCACAAGGTCATATAATTCAATTTTATAAGGAATGAGCTGACTGATTTTTTCTTCAACGGGCAAATCCGGATTGCTCCATATCTTGGTACAGTCCTGAATGATTGCCTTAATCCTCTCGGCGTTCATGTAATCCAAATAGCGTTGCTCTAACGCTTCGTCCACCTTGGGCGGCAGGAGTTTTTTGAGAGCTTTTATCTTCTTTTTGAGTTCGTCTACGTAGGCTTGCTGTTCCGGGGGAAGCAGCTCATTCTTACCTTTTGCCGATTTCTCTTCAATGATAGGTAATTTCTCGGTCGGTGTCTCAAAGGGAGCGATGGAGATGCATAGGTCTACCTCCCTCCCCCAAATCGTCGCTTTATACTCTTCGGGTGTTTGATAGCCATGAAACCATGTCTGGAGTGTACTAAGCCAAAACTCCGTATGCATTTCCAAGGTCATTTTGGAAAGATGGGCGATCTTATCTGTCAGATGAAATTCCCAACTATTTTCATTCGTTTGTTCCTTTTCCATAAGTATGAATAATTATTATACTGAAATAGACAACTTGATCACCTTTGAGCCAATAAGTTTTCCCCGTAAACGTATATCCTGCAATTAAGATAAATATATGATGGTTATAGCTTCAAAGCGTAACGAACGCTGTTCCATGTAATTCACCACGTTTTGCCCAAATCAACAATTCATACCCCATGGGGCAATTGTTGTTATCATATTACAGAGAGTCTATCATTCAACGTATTCGCAAATATAAGGAATAAAACTAAACTTATAGGACTTGATACGCATAAGAAGGCCAATGTTGCTTGATGTAGTCAAGGCTTTTTGCGGATGAAGAAATGTATAAATAAAGAATTCATGAGCAACGGAAATCAAAGCTATTCTTTGTCTATGGCTTTGACTTTGTTCACGTCGCTGTATTCCGTGGACAGAAAATCGATTTGGAGGAGCGGTTGTCTACCCGAAAGTATATCGTGGGCGGACTGCCTGTGTTACTCATCTTTTTAGGGGGATTGATCGGCGCCGTATTCGGTTTTGTGGGTGCTACATTCAATTACAATTATATGCGGCAGGAAAAGTCTTTCATGAAACAACTGCTTGTTTCCCTAGGTGTTTCCGTTTTCTGCTATGTAGCTTATTTCATATTTGGGATTTGCTTCAATTTACTGATAAGAGGATAGGAAAGAAAGTTAATGAGGCGGCTCCATCGTTATTTCGGTGTGCCGCCTTTTTCCGGGTCGCTTATTATTCTAGCTCATTTTTCCTCTTTTTCCACAGCTGATAACTATTGAAAATCTTTTTCTTTTCGCTAGCACTTATCTTGCTGTCGATACAAATAAGTTTAGTCCGTTTTGGATATATAAACAAAGGGATAAACTTAAACTCGATTTTCAGCTAACCGAAAAAAAAACTTAATTTATTTTGTTATGTAAAATATGATTCGTAGTTTTGCGAACAACAAACAAGAAAGGAGATAGAAAGTGAAAACTAAACAGTACACAGAGGAACAGGAACAGATAGCTCGTTTTGCTAAAGCAATGGGGCATCCAGCACGGATGGCTATTCTTACTTTTTTAGCGAAACAAGAAAGTTGTTTCTTCGGAGATATTCACGAAGAACTGCCTATTGCTAAAGCGACCGTTTCACAACATTTGAAAGAATTGAAAGAAGCAGGATTAATTCAGGGAGAAATAGAAACACCTAAAGTTAGGTACTGTATCAATCGGGAGAATTGGGAACTTGCTCGTAAATTATTTACTTCATTTTTGGGTGATTGTAAATGTACGGGGAGATCGTGCTGTGGATAACAGCACATTTTTTTGAAAATAATGTTCGTAGTTCTACGAATCACGATTAATATATTAACTTTAATATAGAATAGAAAAATGGAAATCAAAGTATTAGGAACTGGTTGTTCGAGCTGTAAGACATTGTACGGAACCACAAAGCAAGCTATTTCAGAACTGGGTAGCGATGCAACGTTAATCAAGGAAGAAGATTTATTGAAAATCATGGAATATAACATTTTAAGTCTTCCGGCTTTGGTTATTGACGGAAAGGTTGTATCTGCCGGAAAAAGATTATCCCTATCAGAAGTGAAAGAATTGATAACCCAATAAATTATTTACTATGAAGAAGTTATTTTATCTACTGATTACAGTGTACGTTTTAATGGCTTGTGGCAATGGTTCTAAAAGTAAAGCAGAAGCGACAGCGACAGAAGAAAAGCAATCTAATCGTATTGAGGTTTTATATTTTCATGGTGCGCAACGTTGCATAACCTGCCGGGCGATAGAAGCTAATACAGTAGCTCTTTTAGATAGCCTTTATTCCAAAGAAAAGGAAAACGGTAAAATCATCTTTAAGGTGATAGACATATCCAAAAAGGAAAATGAGCAAATTGCAGATAAGTACGAAGTAACTTGGTCGTCACTGTTTGTGAACGGTTGGAAAGATAGAAAAGAAACCGTAAATAACTTGACAGAGTTCAGTTTTTCCAATGCGAGAAATGCGCCGGATAAATTTAAAGAGGAAATAAAAAGCAAGATTGACGAATTGCTAAAACAGTTGTAAGATGGACTTTCTTCAATCACTATTAGACAATAGCACATTTCCTGTTATTACAGCCTTTATCTTAGGTATTTTAACGGCAATTAGCCCGTGTCCTTTGGCTACCAATATAACGGCAATAGGATTTATCAGTAAGGATATAGAAAACAATCACCGTATATTCATAAATGGATTGCTTTATACATTCGGCAGAATAGTAACTTATACAGCACTTGGTTTCGTTCTTATTCCTATTCTTCGTGAGGGTGCAAGTATGTTCATGGTTCAAAAGGCAGTCAGTAAATACGGCGAAATGTTGATTGCTCCGGTTCTAATTATTATCGGAATATTCATGCTTGATATTATAAAGCTGAATATACCAAAAATCAATATTGGCGGAGAAGGTCTAAAGAAGAAAACAAAAGGCAGTTGGGGAGCTATGTTATTAGGAGTTTTGTTCGCTCTCACCTTTTGTCCTACAAGTGGGGTTTTCTATTTCGGTATGCTTATGCCTTTGTCAGCAGCAGAAACAGGCGGGTATCTTTTACCTGTAATTTATGCTATTGCTACGGGGCTGCCTGTAATCCTCGTTGCTTGGATATTGGCGTATAGTGTTGCCGGATTAGGCAAGTTTTATAACAGAGTACAAATCTTTGAAAAATGGTTTCGCAAAATTGTTGCTATCCTCTTTATTGCGATAGGAATTTATTATGCGGTCATTCTTTATCTATAAACAATGTATTAATTAAAATAAAAGACAGTATGAAAACGATAGAAATTTTTGACCCGGCAATGTGTTGCCCTACGGGTTTGTGTGGAACAAATATTAATCCTGAATTAATGAGGATAGCTGTTGTTATCGAAACATTGAAAAGACAGGGTGTTGTTGTTACCCGCCATAATTTGCGGGACGAACCGCAAGTTTATGTAAGTAACAAGACTGTAAACCAATATCTTCAAAAGAATGGTGCAGAAGCACTGCCTATTACTTTGGTGGATGGTGAAATTGCAGTCTCTAAAGATTATCCCACAACCAAACAAATGAGTGAATGGACGGGGATTAATTTAGACTTGATGCCCGTTAAATAATCGTTGAACAAATTAATATACAGAATAATGAAAGCATTTAATTTATCCGATATAGAACTAACTAAATACTTATTTTTCACCGGAAAAGGTGGAGTAGGAAAAACATCTATCGCTTGCGCTACGGCAGTGGGATTAGCTGATAAAGGGGAGAAAATTCTTCTTATCAGTACAGACCCGGCTTCTAATCTGCAAGATGTTTTCAATCAGGCCTTAAACGGACATGGTACAGCTATTTCAGAAGTACCGGGGCTGACGGTCGTAAACCTTGACCCCGAACAAGCAGCAGCAGAGTACAGGGAAAGTGTGATTGCACCTTTCAGGGGGCAATTACCTGAAAGCGTTATTCAGAATATGGAAGAACAACTTTCAGGCTCTTGTACGGTAGAAATCGCTGCCTTTAATGAGTTTTCAGACTTCATCACCGATGCTGATAAAGCAAAGGAATACGACCACATTATTTTCGATACAGCACCTACCGGACACACATTGCGAATGTTGCAACTTCCATCGGCATGGAGTACATTTATTAGCGAAAGTACACATGGCGCATCTTGTTTGGGACAATTATCAGGCTTGGAAGAACGAAAGGGTATCTACAAACAAGCGGTTGAAACATTGTCCGATACAAACGCAACACGGTTAGTGTTAGTTAGTCGTCCTGAAATAGCCCCATTGAAAGAAGCTGCCCGTTCTTCGCATGAATTACAATTGTTGGGAATTAAAAATCAGCTATTGGTGATAAATGGCATTTTGCAACAATTAGATGAAGCAGACAATGTATCACAACAACTGCATGACAGGCAGCAAAAGGCGTTACAAAGTATGCCTGTTGCAATATCTGAATATCCCATGTATAGCGTTCCTTTACGTTCTTACAACTTATCGAATGTTGCTAATATCCGCCGTATGCTGTATAGTGACAGCCTTACGGATAATCCCTGTTATCAGCCCATCACCGATGCTAAAAGTATAGATGAATTGGTAAATGACCTCTATACCTCCGGCAAGCGTGTAGTATTTACAATGGGAAAAGGTGGTGTAGGGAAAACAACTTTAGCCACTGAAATAGCCCTAAGATTAACAAAGCTCGGCGCAAAGGTTCATCTTACCACTACTGACCCGGCAAATCACCTGAACTATGATTTTGCCATCAAATCAGGTATTACGGTAAGCCATATAGACGAAACGGAAGTATTGGAAAAATACAAGAATGAAGTTCGTAGCAAAGCTGCCGAAACCATGACTGCCGAAGATATGGAATATATAGAGGAAGATTTACGTTCACCATGTACGCAAGAAATCGCCGTATTCAAGGCTTTTGCCGAAATTGTGGATAAAGCGGAAAATGAAATTGTAGTGATTGATACCGCACCAACAGGACATACTTTGTTGCTTTTGGATGCAACCCAAAGCTATCACAAAGAAGTGGAACGTACACAAGGAGAAGTAACCGGGGCAGTAGCCAATTTATTACCCCGTTTACGCAATCCACAGGAAACGGAAGTAGTAATTGTCACTTTACCCGAAGCAACACCTGTATTTGAAGCAGAACGCCTACAAATGGATTTGCAACGTGCCGGGATTAATAACAAATGGTGGGTAGTAAATGCCTGTTTGTCATTGACAAATACAGCAAATTCATTTCTGCAAGCAAAAGCGCAAAGTGAATTGACTTGGATTAAGAAAGTAGAAGAATTGTCAAAGGGTAATGCTGCCCTGATTGAATGGAAAAACTTATAAGAATATGAAGATTTTAATCCTTTGCACTGGCAACAGTTGCCGTAGCCAAATGGCACACGGTTTTTTGCAGTCATTCGATAAAAACATGGATGTCTTTTCAGCAGGAACAAAACCTGCTGAAAAGGTTAATCCGATGGCAGTAAAAGTTATGTCTGAAACAGGAATAGACCTTACCAACCATATCCCCAAAAACGTAAGCCTGTATTTAGGGAACGAATGGGACTATGTGATAACGGTATGTGGTGGCGCAAATGAAAGCTGCCCCATGTTTACAGGCAAGGTTACGAACAGATTGCATATTGGATTTGACGACCCATCGAAAGCGACCGGGACACCGGAGTTTATTAACAGTGAATTTCTTCGGGTGCGGGATGAAATAAAAATGCGTTTCTACGATTTTTACCTGCAAGAGTTAAAACCGCAATTAAAATAAAGGGCAGTCGTTATGGAAAAGAAACAAGGAATTGGATTTTTTGAAAGATACCTGACCGTTTGGGTAGCCTTGTGCATCGTCATTGGGATAGCCATCGGGCAATGGCTTCCGGCAATACCGCAAACATTGAGCAAATTTGAATATGCCAACGTGTCTATACCTGTGGCTATCCTGATTTGGTTAATGATATATCCCATGATGTTGAAAGTAGATTTTCAGAGTGTCAAGAATGTTGGCAAACGTCCGAAAGGGATTGTTATTACTTGTGTGACGAATTGGGTGATAAAGCCTTTCACCATGTTTGGAATAGCTTATCTATTCTTCTACGTTATTTTCAAGTCATTAATCCCTGTCGGATTAGCCGAAGAATATTTAGCCGGGGCGGTCTTATTAGGTGCTGCACCCTGCACGGCGATGGTGTTTGTATGGAGTCATTTAACCAAAGGTGATGCAGCTTACACATTGGTACAAGTCGCGGTCAACGATTTAATCATATTGGTTGCTTTCGCTCCTATCGTGGCATTTTTGTTGGGTGTAGGTGGCGTTTCTATCCCGTGGGACACGTTGATACTCTCAGTTGTACTGTTTGTTGTCATTCCGCTTTCTGCCGGAATAGTGACCCGTATAGCAGTTATCCGGCGCAAAGGAATAGACTATTTCAATACCGTCTTTGTCCGCAAGTTCGATAACTATACAGTTGGCGGATTACTATTAACGCTTATCATCCTGTTTTCGTTTCAGGGGGAAACGATACTGAACAATCCGCTGCATATCGTCCTGATTGCCGTTCCGCTTGTGCTGCAAACGGTGCTGGTATTCTTCGTAGCCTACGGTTGGGCGAAGTGGTGGAAATTGCCCCACAATATTGCCGCACCTGCCGGAATGATTGGAGCAAGCAATTTCTTTGAATTAGCGGTGGCAGTGGCTATTTCTCTTTTCGGCTTACAGTCCGGTGCTGCGCTGGCTACCGTAGTGGGCGTATTGGTTGAAGTTCCGGTAATGCTTATGTTGGTAAGAATAGCCAATAATACAAGAAGTTGGTTTCCTAAAAGTTATCGTGAACCCCCATTCAATTCAATAAATCGCTGTGAATAAAACTATTAGGCAACATTCTATTCAAAAGGGAACTAACTTAATACAATTTTTAATTAACCATCTAAGAGAGTGTCTAACAAGCAAAAGTTAAACACTCTCTTGCCTCTTTATATAGATATTTTTTTGTTACCCAATAGCATTTGAGTAACAAACAGGTAACAAAATAAAGGAATTTATAGACAAGTACAGGAAAACAAGTAAAACAAAGGAAACAAGATAAATTAAAGTCAAATTATTATATATCAGCTATCTATATTTAATTTTCCAATTCTTTATTTCTCTTTTTCCAAAGCTGATAGCTATTGAAAATATTTTGCCACAGGACATAGCTCCCCGGGCCAACAGAAGACAAGGGGTTCAAATAGGTGTAAGACATCCAGATCGCTAACACGGTATTTTTTTGTCCCAAGGCTTGTCCGGCACTAATACGGTCATTGTATTTCGTGCCGATGCGCTTTCCCCAATAAAACTGCGCGATACAAGTTATCAAGCCGCCTAAAGCGATCAAGATTTCTACATAAATCTCCGCCTCGCTATTGACCAAGGATTTCACGGTCTGCCCGGTCACGATAGCTAGAGCGACGGCCCAGAGGTAAAAGGCCATATCCCGAAGCCCCGCAAGGAAGCGATGGATAGGTGGTATGAATCTACGCAAGAACAAAGCGAGGAAAAACGGGAATAACAGCAATGGGAAGACTTTTCCCAAGATCTTCAAGAATGCGGCGAAGAAAGTAATCTCGGCATGCGGTTCCACTAATGGGAAGACCAGCGGTACGACAATCGCTGCTAATAGATTCGATAATAAGGTATAAGTAGTCAGACTAGAGGCGCTTCCCCCTAATTTACCCGTAATCACGGCGGCC
>ERZ780168.1271-NODE-1271-length-27301-cov-4.739485_pt1 | contig 27301 bp, 26 predicted proteins | sample MGYA00510981_ERZ780168 | MGnify/ENA primary metagenome ERZ780168 (study PRJEB29588, sample SAMEA2158769) | human gut metagenome | biome: human gut; feature: human-associated habitat; material: faeces | place: Denmark | collected 2008/2010 ...
CAAAAAAAGTAAATGGTGATGAAATTATTTCAAAAATTAACCAATCTGCCGAAAATGTTTCGATTGAAGCAAACAAAATCAATCTGAACGGCACTGTGACGGCTAATCAGAATTTTAAAATCGGTTCGGATGGCAGTATGGAAGCGTTATCTGGACTAATCGGAGAATGGCAGATATTTGACGGATATTTGCGGTATGTTTTAGGAGAAAATGCACAGGCACTTTTAAAACCGGACGAATTGCTTATTAGTAGAAGTGCCGGGGCAAACTTTCACGCATATCCGGGATTGTTGTATATGCAATCTGATGACGGAGAACGAAGCATTTCTATTGATTGCAATGACGGAAGCATTAATTTGGGCGGAAGCTGGACAACTCCGTGGGGCGACATAGAAGGATAGAAAGGAGCAGGCATGAATAAAACGTATGGTCGTATAAATTGGGAGAATTATCCGAGTGATGAAACACCACTGAATGAAAGTAATCTGAATAAAATAGATGTGGCTACAGATGAAATTGACAATAGGGTAATTACACTGGACACTACAAAAGCGACTAAGGAAGAAGTTTCAACACTGGTGCAGGACGTTACATTTGAAGAAAAGACAGGTATTATCACGATTGTAAAGAAAAACGGTTCAAAGATAACGATTGACACGCAAATGGAAAAGATTGCTGTGAATTTTTCATATAATGCCGGAACACAGCAGATTATTTTAACGCTTATTGACGGCACAAAGCAGTATATAGACCTGTCAGCATTGATTACGCAGTATGAGTTTTTGGACAGTGACACGGTGGCATTTTCGATTGACAGTGCTGGAAAAGTGTCTGCAATCGTAAAAGAAGCGAGTATACAGGAAAAACACTTACGACCTAATTATCTTGCAGATATTAAAGTTGAAGTTGCAAAAGCACAGGCAAGCCAGTCGGCGGCGGCAAAATCTGAAAGCAATGCAAAGGCAAGTGAAACAGCGGCGGCAACCAGTGAATCCAATGCGGCGGCGAGTGCTACAAAAGCACAGAGTTATGCTACTGGCGGTACAAACAGCCGCACGGGCGAAGATACGGACAATGCAAAGTATTATAGCCAACAGTCGGCACAGAGCCAATCGGCGGCGGCAACAAGCGCAGATACGGCAAACACGAAAGCAGAAGAAGCGGCGGCAAGCGCGGCAACAGCTAAAACAAGTGCCGATAATGCCGCGGGAAGTGCAAATTTAGCTAATGAAAAAGCGAATAGCGCGGCAAATAGCGCAACCATCGCAGTTTCAAATTCAAATGCGGCACAGCAGTACGCTTCCAATGCGGCAGCAAGTGCGGACACAGCACAAAACTATGCCGTAGCAGATACAGACAGCGCAAAATACTATTACGAGCAGGCAAGACGGATTTCTGAATCGTTCTCGGGAGCATTAAGACCGATGGGAACAGTTGCATTTGCCAATCTCCCTGCGCTGTCAGCAACGACAAGCGGCAATATGTATAACATTTCAGACCAGTTTGTAACAACTTCGGATTTTAAGGAAGGTGCAGGGAATACTATTCCGGCGGGCGCTAATGTGTATAAGACAGAAGATGGCAAGTGGGACGTTCTTGCAGGCACACCGGTTACAGGTGTAAAAGGCAGTGCAGAAAGTGCGTATAGGCGGGGCGATGTTAATATAACAGCGGAAAATGTAGGTGCGGTGCCGGTAGGCGGCAATGCAGGAAGTGCAGACAGGGCGGCAAGGCTCGGAAGAAATGGCAACGCTGGATATCCGATGACATTTAATTGGGCAGGCAAAGATGGACAACCTTCGTGGTTGTGGGGCGGCGAAAACGGAGAAGATATGTACGTTTACAATCCTAGTAATTTTAGCGTAAATTATGCAGCAAGTGCGGGAAACGCTGCGAAAGTAAATGGGCATAATGTTAATGCAGATGTACCGTTAGATGCAAAATTTACGGATACAAAAGGCACATGTCTTTCCGGTCGAAGTTCGTCTTATGGCTGGTCGGTTAACCGTTTGCCAAGTGGTTATCTGATTGAAGCGTTTCATACGGCGGCGCAAAATTATACAATGACTAATCAATACGGGAATATGTATTGGGCAAGCTTTGAAATTACGATACCGCAAAGCAATAATATTAAGTTTTTTGATGCTATCAACATTACGCCATTCGCGACAAGCGGATTAATAAGTGTAAGCATTACGAATTACACAACAAGTAAAATTCAGGGATTTGTTTTTTCACCGCTTGCAGAAACCAAGAGCATTAGTTTTCATGTAACTCTGCATGGAACAGCATCTTAAAGGCGGTGATAGTATGTACTACGACAGCAGTTAAAAGTTAAATAAACATTTATTACAAAGACACTTTCGTGTCTTATTTTTTTACCTCGAAAAAAGTAAAGTTGCACCGGTGCAACAGAAAGGAAGCAGAATGGAAGTAATTATTTCAGCAGCATTATCTGCCGGGGTCACGCTTGCAGTGTGTATTATCAACAATACATCACAGGCACGCCAGACACGCTCCCTGCTTGACTACAAGCTGGGAGAACTTACAAAGAGAGTAGACAAGCATAACAATGTTATTGAACGCACGTACGCACTTGAAAAACGTGTCGAAGTGCAGGAAGAACAGATAAAAGTGGCAAACCACAGGATTCAGGATTTGGAGGACAAATAGTATGTTTAAAAACACAGTATTTAAAGTATCAGTAAACACAACAAAGTGGGCAAAGGCGGCAGCAGTAAGAGCGATTAAAACAATGGCGCAGGCAGCGATTGCAGGAATCGGCGCAGCGGCGGCAATGGGACAGGTAGACTGGAAATATGTAATGTCTGCAAGTGTACTTGCTGGTGTGCTGTCCGTGCTGATGAGCATTACAGGTATTCCGGAAGTAGAAGCAGACACAGAAAACAAGCAGTAAAAGAAAGCGAGGACAAATAATATGAAAGTTGGATTAATTAGTGGACACGGCGCCGGTGACTGCGGTGCCTGCGGATATGGATATGAGGAAGCAAATGAAACAGTAAGAATTGTTAAGATGTTAGATGAAAGATTGCAGGACTGCGGCATTGAAACAGTCGTGTATCCATACGGTCGTAATGCATTTAAAGACTGTAATAGAGGTTTGGGCTTACAGGTAGATTTTTCGGATTGCGATTATGTGTTAGAGGTACACTTAAATAGTGGGCGCGGGGACGAAACCGGGGACGACAGTATCGGCGGAACTGAAATCTATGTAACACCGCGCGAAGCAACAACAGGAACAGAAAATCTTATTTTAGAGTACATGGAAGAACTGGGATACCGCAACCGCGGAGTAAAGACGGAAAACTTCCTTGTTATTAATAAAGTTAAAAATCTCGGTGTGTCATCGGCGCTGCTGGAAACTTGTTTTGTAGACGACGTGGACGACATGGAGCTGTACGAAAACAGATTTGACGAAACAATTAGCGCTATTGCACGCGGCATCTGCGTAGGTTTCGGGGTAGGATATACAGAAGACACGGACGATTCGACAGACGAGCAGGAAGAAAGCACAAGCTGCATGAGCAGAGAAGAAAAAGAATATTATGTAAACTGTACATACCTGGAACTGTTGGGACGTCTTGCAGACTCGGACGGACTGGAAAACTACGTCAATGCAATTCCAGACGATGCAACATGGGATTCTAATCTGTATGAATATGTAGATGCCAATATCAAGCAGTCCGAAGAATACGTTCGGCATCAGCGGAATGAGTATATCCGCAAAGTTTATCTTGCAGAGCTTGGCAGAGAACCGGACCCTGCCGGAATGGAAACATACATGTGCTACGGAAGATACCGTGATATCTACAGAGATATTCATATGTCCGATGAAGCGCGCGCTTATAGAGGAGAATAAAAATGAGTGTATATATATCGGGGAAAAATTTGACGTTGCCACTAATAAGGAATACAAAAAGCAGGACGGCTATGCCGGAATGTTTGGTAAGCCGATTGACCGGGTACAGATTGTAATTGAATAATTCCCATTCAGGGGATTTTATCTTTGCACAATCTGTGCTATTATATATAGGAAGAAATCTAAATATAATCTGACAAAAAATCCCCTATCAAAAACACTATATCAAGATGAAGTACGGAGGCCCCGACGGGGAGTCCAGCGCCTCCATGCGTTACCTGTCCCAGCGGTACAGCATGCCGTACCGTGAAGTTTCCGGGCTTTTGACGGATATCGCGACAGAGGAACTCTCACACCTGGAGATGGTCAGCGTTATGGTACATCAGCTGACGAGGAACTTAAGCGTTGACCAGATTAAGGGGACACCGTTTGAAGCGTATTATGTAGACCATACGACTGGAATCTGGCCGCAGGCGGCAGGAGGAATTCCGTTTAATGCGTGCGAGTTCCAGTCTAAAGGCGATGCGATTACAGATTTGGTTGAAGATCTGGCAGCAGAGCAGAAAGCCCGCTCAACCTATGACAACCTTATCCGGCTTACGGACGATGCAGATGTATTAGAGCCGCTGCGGTTTTTACGTCAGCGTGAAATCGTGCATTTCCAGCGTTTCGGTGAGGCACTTTCTTTAGTGCAGCAACGCTTAGACTTTAATAATTTCTATGCCTTTAATCCCGAATTTGATAAAAAATGTAAATAGCATTTGTGCATACAGTATGATACAATCAAAGAGTTTAGAAGGGGCTGCCGCAAAGAGTGCCGGCGGCCCTGTCTGTTATGCAGGCAGTATACATAAAAAGGAGTATAAAAATGAAAGAAAAGATATATACGATTCCCGTTAATGATGCATTTGACAAAGACTGTGAGTGTCCACTCTGCGCAATGTATCAGGAACTGGAAAATAATGCGGTAGAATATACGATGGGACCAAGTTACATGGAAGACGATATCCGTGCCGAAACAGACAAAATGGGATTCTGCCGGAAGCATTTGAAAAAGATTTATGCTGTAGAAAACCGTCTGGGATTTGCACTGGTGATGAAGACACATATGGACAAGGTGATTAACGAGATTGAAAAAAGAAATGAACAGCCGGTAAAGGCAAAGACGCTGTTTAAAAAGGCAGAAACACCGTCAGCATGTGATTATATTAAAGAACTGGAACAGTCCTGCTTTGTGTGTAACCGTATACAAAATACATTTGAGCGGTATGTGGATACGGTGCTGCATTTATATCAGTCCGATGCAGCATTTAAAGAGAAATACCTGCACAGCAAGGGTTTTTGTACAGCGCATTACGGCATGTTAATCGAGCGCGGTGCACAGAAGTTTTCGGGCAGTACGGCAGAAAACTTCCGTGTGGATACAGACCGACTGTATCTGGAAAATATGAAGCGTGTGCGTGATGATGTGGCATGGTTTATCAATAAATTTGACCATAAATATGCAGACGAGCCGTGGAAAAATGCGAAGGATTCACTGACGCGCGCCATGACAAAGGACAATTCAATTTTATAGCAGAAAGGACAAGCAATGCAGATTTCTTATGATGAGGGAAATGTTGTACTTACAGAAGTGAGGGATTTTGATCTTGCGCAGACACTCGAATGTGGGCAGTGTTTTCATTTTAAAAAACTCGCTGAACAGGAATATGCAGTCTGTGCATTTCATAGACTGTTACGTATCCGTCAGGAAAAAGACAGCGTAATTTTGTTTGATACGACGATGCAGGATTACGAAATGATATGGCGGGATTATTTTGACTTCGGCAGGGACTACGGCAGGATAAAGGCGGCGCTTTTACAGACGGACGATACGTTAAAGGAAGCAGTGGAAACCATGCAGGGCGTACATATTTTACAGCAGGAATTTTTTGAAACTTTAATTTCCTTTATTATATCGCAGAATAAGCAGATTCCGCATATTAAGAAGATTGTGGAAACGCTTTCGGAGCGTTTCGGGGATGATCTGGGTGAAATAAACGGAATGCGATTCTTTGCCTTCCCAACGGTCAGCCAGATGTGCAATGTCACGGAAGAAGACCTGCGGGACTGCAAAACGGGCTTCCGAGCGCCGTATATTGTAGATGCGGTGCAGAAAACGGCAGACGGACAGATATCGGAGGCTGCATTAAAAGCGGCGGATACCGCAGAATGTGAGAAAATGCTGACAAAGATAAAAGGGGTCGGCAGTAAGGTTGCAAACTGCTGTATGCTGTTCGGGCTGGATAAGCGCGATGCATTTCCGGTGGATGTGTGGATTAAGCGGATTATGGAGCAGCTTTATTTTTCGGGAAAGGAAACGGACAAAGAAAAAATTGCGGCATTTGCAAAGACACGTTTCGGAAGCTACGGCGGCTATGCCCAGCAGTATCTGTTTTTTTACGGAAAAACAGTGCGTATCGGCACGCAAAATCAAAAAATTAAAAAAGTATAATCTAATTATTAAAAACAAAAGATATTTCCAATTATCTGTTGACAAACAAAAGGCAGAGTGATATTTTAATGATATTGAAATTAGCACTCAAATTAAATGAGTGCTAACAAGGAAAATAATAGCAGCTGTCGTATACAAGTTCGGGGCGGCGCAAAGGCAGCCTTACCGGCGGCGGAATGGAGGATAATATGAAGTTAGTACCATTGGGAGACAGAGTTGTAATTAAAGCGTTAAAGGCAGAAGAAACGACAAAATCAGGCATTGTATTACCGGGTCAGTCAAAGGAAAAACCACAGCAGGCAGAAGTTATTGCAGTTGGTCCTGGTGGAGTTGTAGACGGCAAGGAAGTAACAATGCAGGTTAAGACAGGCGATAAAGTTATTTATTCTAAATATTCAGGAACAGAAGTGGAATTAGACGGCGAGGAATATATCATCGTAAAACAGTCTGATATCCTTGCAATTATGGAATAGAAAAATCTGGTAAAAGCAGTTTTGATACAGTATAAAATAGAAATCGGAGGTCAAATATCATGGCAAAGGAAATTAAATATGGCATTGATGCAAGAAAAGCTCTTGAAGAAGGTGTAAATAAGTTAGCAAATACAGTACGTGTAACATTAGGACCGAAAGGAAGAAATGTTGTTCTGGATAAGTCTTACGGTGCTCCGTTAATCACAAACGACGGTGTTACAATTGCAAAGGACATCGAACTGGAAGACAAATTTGAAAACATGGGCGCACAGCTTGTAAAGGAAGTTGCTACAAAGACAAATGATGTAGCAGGTGATGGTACAACAACAGCAACCGTTCTTGCACAGGCAATGGTAAATGCAGGTATGAAGAATCTTGCAGCAGGCGCTAATCCAATCGTGTTAAGACGAGGCATGAAGAAGGCAACGGAGTGTGCTGTAGAAGCGATTGCAAAGATGAGCGAAAAGGTAACAGGCAAGGATCAGATTGCAAAGGTTGCTTCTATTTCAGCAGGTGATGCAGAAGTCGGACAGATGGTAGCAGATGCAATGGAAAAGGTTTCTAACGACGGTGTTATCACAATCGAAGAATCTAAGACCATGAAGACAGAACTTGACCTTGTAGAAGGTATGCAGTTTGACAGAGGATATATTTCAGCTTATATGGCAACAGATATGGATAAGATGGAAGCAGTTCTTGATAATCCATACATTTTAATCACAGACAAGAAGATTTCTAACATTCAGGAAATCCTTCCGCTCTTAGAACAGATTGTACAAAGCGGCGCAAAGCTGTTAATTATCGCTGAAGATGTTGAGGGTGAAGCACTTACAACATTAATCGTCAACAAGTTAAGAGGTACATTCAATGTTGTTGCTGTCAAGGCTCCGGGCTACGGCGACAGAAGAAAAGAAATGTTAAAGGATATTGCAATCCTTACAGGCGGTCAGGTTATTTCAGAAGAATTAGGACTTGAATTAAAGGATGCTACAATGGATATGCTCGGCCGTGCAAAGTCTGTTAAGGTTCAGAAGGAAAATACTGTTATTGTTGACGGTGAAGGCGAAAAGTCTGCAATCGAAGCAAGAGTTGCACAGATCCGTGCGCAGATTGACGAAACAACATCTGATTTCGACAGAGAAAAGTTACAGGAAAGACTTGCAAAGCTGGCAGGCGGCGTAGCTGTTATCAGAGTCGGTGCTGCAACAGAAACAGAAATGAAGGAAGCAAAGCTTCGTATGGAAGATGCTTTAAATGCAACAAGAGCAGCCGTAGAAGAAGGTGTTATTTCTGGCGGTGGTTCTGCTTATATTCATGCTTCTAAGGAAGTGAAGAAACTGACAGAAACACTGATAGGTGATGAAAAGACAGGCGCAGAGATTATCTTAAAGGCACTCGAAGCTCCGTTATACCACATTTCAGCAAATGCAGGTCTGGAAGGTTCTGTTATTATTAATAAGGTAAGAGAATCTGAAGTAGGAACAGGTTTCGATGCATTAAACGGCGAATATGTCAACATGATTGATGCCGGTATCTTAGACCCTGCAAAGGTTACAAGAAGTGCATTACAGAATGCTACAAGTGTTGCATCTACACTGCTTACAACAGAATCCGTTGTTGCAACAATCAAAGAAGATGTTCCGGCAATGCCGGCAGGCGGTGCGGGCGGCATGGGAATGATGTAATTCCTGCTGTTAAAATGCATAAAAATAAATATTTTTTGGCTGGACGGTAAAACGGGCAGCAGATTGAAACCGGCAGAGGTGACAGATTTTGTCAAATCTGCCGGTTTTTATTGCTTTTTAGTACAAAAAGGATTATGATAGTAACAGACAGGCTGGGTTAAACTCCGGCAGAATGGAGAATTTATGTATAATATTACAACAGAACAGATTTTAAAAACGAAAGCCCCAAAGCAGGCGGCAGTATTTAAGACCGTTATGATTCTTGCATGTATTCTTGCAGTCACAACGATTCCGTCAACTTATGCACTGGGAATTCTGCTCACAGCGGTACTTGTGGTATTTACGGTAATATTGTTTAAATATTACAATGCAGAGTATGAATATTCATTAGTGGACGGTGAGCTCACAATTGATAAAATTATGTCACAGTCCATGAGAAAACGCTGCGGGGTATACAATATTGCAAAAGCATCCATGCTTGCGAAACCGACCTGCCAGGCAGCGCTTGGAATGGAACACAAAAAACTGCGGACCTCAGAATACACTTCCAATACAGCACCCGAAAAGACGGTTGTTTTATATACAATGGATGCAAGCAATGAAATGGTGCGCATCATCTTAGAACCGGATGAAAAGATGCTTGAGGCACTTCGGGCGGGTGTACCGAAAGCCGCAGACCGCATGGATGAATAAAAAAGTGAATGTACAGAAAAAAGTGTTTGACATTATCAGCGTATTTTGTTATATTGTCAAATAATACACAAAACACATTAAAATGAAAGAAAGAGAGGATACAGTAGAAATGGGTACAATCATTGGCGAAGGCATTACATTTGATGACGTGTTATTAGTTCCACAGTATTCAGAAGTAACGCCGAATATGATTAATCTGTCAACACAGTTGACAAAGAACATTAAGTTAAACATTCCATTGATGAGCGCGGGAATGGATACTGTTACAGAGCACAGAATGGCAATTGCCATGGCAAGACAGGGCGGTATTGGTATTATTCATAAGAATATGTCTGTAGAACAGCAGGCAGAAGAAGTGGATAAGGTAAAGCGTTCGGAAAATGGCGTTATTACGGACCCATTTTATCTGCATCCGGACAATACACTCGAAGATGCAAATAATCTGATGGGTAAATTCAGAATTTCAGGTGTGCCGATTACAGATGATGATGGCAAGCTGGTGGGTATCATCACCAACAGAGATCTGAAGTTTGAAGAAGATTATAAAAGACCGATTAAGGAATGTATGACAAGCGAGAATCTGATTACAGCACCGGTTGGCATTACATTAGACGAAGCAAAGAAGATTTTAGGCAAGGCAAGAAAAGAAAAGCTTCCGATTGTAGACAGCGAATTTAAGTTAAAGGGTCTGATTACAATTAAGGATATCGAAAAGCAGATTAAATATCCGTTATCTGCCCATGATGCACAGGGAAGACTGCTCTGCGGCGCCGCTGTCGGTATTACGGCAAACGTTATGGAACGTGTGGAAGCCCTTGTAAAGGCAAAGGTTGACTGTATCGTAATCGATTCTGCACACGGTCATTCAAAGAACATTATCACTACATTACAAAATATTAAGGCTGCATATCCGGACCTTCAGGTAATTGCCGGAAACATTGCAACAGGTGCAGCTGCAAAGGCTCTTTGCGAAGCAGGCGTAGATGCGGTTAAGGTTGGTATCGGACCAGGCTCTATCTGTACAACACGAGTTGTTGCAGGTATCGGTGTACCACAGGTAACAGCAGTTATGAGTGCTTACGAAGAAGCGAAGAAGTACGGTATTCCGGTTATCGCCGATGGTGGTATCAAGTACTCCGGAGATATCGTAAAAGCAATCGCAGCAGGCGGCAACGTATGTATGCTCGGAAGTCTGCTTGCAGGCTGTGACGAAAGCCCGGGAACATTTGAATTATTCCAGGGAAGAAAATATAAAGTATACAGAGGCATGGGTTCTATCGCTGCTATGGAAAACGGCAGTAAGGACAGATACTTCCAGACCGGCGCTAAGAAGCTGGTACCGGAAGGCGTTGAAGGTCGTGTAGCATATAAGGGACTTGTAGAAGATACCATCTTCCAGTTAATGGGTGGTCTTCGTTCCGGTATGGGATACTGTGGCGCGCAGGATATTCCGACATTACAGGAAACAGCACAGTTTATCAAGATGTCATCTGCAGCATTAAGAGAGAGTCATCCACATGATATTCATATCACAAAGGAAGCTCCAAACTACAGTGTAGAGGATAAGTAAAAAACAAATAATCATAACAAGACAGCCGTCCGGTAACGTGTTGACCGGGCGGCTGTTGTTATGTTCAAGGAAAATATTATTACAGGCACAGTAACAGAAAAAGAGCGGAGAATGCCAGTGCTGCCCGAATATGGTATGATATCATTTTATTGGGAAACTGCTTGATTAATATAGTTTATGTGTTGTATAATGTAATAAATAATTGTGCTGATATTCATAGGGGATTGTACGAGCAGTATAATGATGGATGGGTTAAGAGAGGTATAGCAATGAAGGATATGATGTTTGGCGGGTATATCGCCCGCAACCACGTTGGCAACAATCTGACAGACAGGGAACTGCGGGTATTAAAAGATGGGGATATTGATGCAATGGTGTCTACATTTGTAAAGATGCGTCAGGAGGAGTATATTTTACAGTTAAAGTGTGTATTAAAAAGCCTGAAACATTATCTTGGTGACGAAATGACACTGGAAAAGATTACGATAAAAGAGGAGTATGAAGGGGATTTTATCGGCAGTCAGATGATGGATGGCGATATGGATATTTTCTTTGGAATTATCGGAAGTGATGAGGTATTGTTAAAGGTTGCATCAGATTTTGCAATGGAAGATTTTCAGGAATTTGATATGGATGCATACGATGCAGTCTGCGAACTGATTAATTGTACGAATGGTGCATTTGCAACAAGACTTTGCGATGATGATATAGATGTGGTATTATATCCACCGGTATTTTATGATAACGTGCATATTACAAGTGAAAAAGGATTTTATGTCGTAACCATCGGTTACGAAGGCAGTCAATTTGACTTGATTATGGCAATCAATGAGAATGTGGAGCTTGCCAGCCAGGAGACCTATTTGTAAAGAAATGAAAAAACCGCAAAAGCGGAGGAATGGAGAAATAGTATGGTTACAGTATTAATAGTAGATGACTCAAGAACATCAAGACGTTTTTTAAGAAATATGCTTACAGAGGCGGGATACGAAGTTGTAGCAGAAGCAGTTGACGGCGAAGATGGCATGAAAAAATATGAGGAATTTAAACCGGATATTGTTACAATGGATATTACCATGCCAAAGCTGGATGGGATTGATGCAGTCAGTGAGATTTTAAAGATTAATCCGGCAGCTAAGATTGTAATGGTTACCGCAGCCGGACAGAAGACCAATATTGTAGAAGCATTAAAGAGAGGTGCGGCTGATTTTATCCAGAAGCCGTTTGAGAGCAGTGCAATCGTATCTGTACTCGAAAAGGTTATGGGAGAATAATAAAGCCGTATAAGCGGCAGAATGAGGCAGTATGTATAATTACAGAATTTTGATACAGTATGACGGCGGACGTTTTGACGGATGGCAGCGTCTTGGCAAAGATGCTTCGGAAAATACTGTGGAATTTAAAATTAAAGAGATTTTAAAGAAGATGACAGGTGAGGAAGCAGAACTGTTCTGCGGGTGCAGAACAGAAAAGGGCGTTCACGCTTATGGACAGGTGGCTAATTTCAAGCTGAATTCCAGACAGAACTGCATGGAATTAAGGAATTATCTGAACAGATATCTGCCGCGTGACATTGCCGTGTTGAAAGTGGAAGCAGTTGATGAACGTTTTCACAGTCAGCTGCTTGAAAAGGGAACAACGTATCTGTATCGGATTGATACGAAGTCTATTGCCAGTGTGTTTGAAAGAAAGTATAGTTACCACACATTTCATCCGCTCGATTATGAAGCAATGAATAAAGCAGCCGCTTATTTTCTTGGAAAGCATGACTTTAAGGCTTTCACCACAGCAAGAAAGAGCAAGTCTACCGAACGGGAAATTAAGAATATTACTATCAGCTGTGATGAAAGCGGTATTGCGCAGCTGCGTATTACGGCAAATGATTTTTTGCATAATATGGCAAGGCTGATGATAGGAATTCTGCTGGATGTTGGAACCGGTCTAAAAAAGCCGGAAAATGTACGGGACATTCTGGATGGAAAAGATGTTCAGATGTCACTGCCGGCAGAAAGTTATGGACTGTTTTTGGAAGAAGTCCGATATTAGTGTATGATGAGGTGCTGTTTCGTTAATGAACATAGATTCTTAATGAAGCAGCCCTTTTATATAGTAAAAAGAATTGGAGAGAGTCATGAATACAATTGTTGAAAAGATTACGGAACAGTTACAGAATGCATTTGCCGAATGTGGTTATGATAGAAAGTATGCAAAAGTTTCTTTATCAAACCGCCCGGATTTGTGCGAATATCAGTGCAACGGTGCGATGGCAGCGGCAAAGGAATACAAAAAAGCACCTTTTATGATTGCAGATGAAGTTGTTGCAAAATTGGACAAAAATCCGCTGTTTGACCGTATCGAAAGCGTTAAACCGGGATTTATCAATATTATTTTAAGCGGAAAGGCAGTTGCAGACTATGTCAATGAAATGACACAGGCAAAGCAGTTTGGTTATGAAAATCCTGAAAAGCCAAAGACGGTCATCGTGGATTACGGCGGAGCCAATGCGGCAAAACCGCTTCACGTAGGACATCTGCGCTCTGCGGTAATCGGTGAGAGTGTAAAGAGAATCCAGCGTTTTGCGGGCAATAAAGTAATCGGTGATGTACATCTTGGCGATTGGGGTCTTCAGATGGGATTAATTATTGAAGAACTGCGTGACAGAAAGCCGGAACTTCCGTATTTTGACGAGCAGTTTACAGGTGAATATCCGGCAGAAGCACCGTTTACCATTTCCGAGCTGGAGGAAATCTATCCGGCAGCCAGTGCAAAATCCAAAGAAGATGCAGCATTTATGGAAAGAGCGCATAATGCAACCTTAAAGCTGCAGAGCGGGGATAAGGCATGTACGGCAATCTGGAAACATATTATGGCAGTTTCCAAAGCGGATTTAAAGAAAAACTATGATAATCTGAATGTGTCCTTTGATTTGTGGAAAGGGGAAAGCGATGCACAGCCGTATATTCCGTCTATGGTACAGGAGATGATTGACAAGGGACTGGCTTACGAAAGTCAGGGTGCTATGGTTGTGGATATTCAGGAAGAAGGCGATACCAAAGAACTGCCGCCATGTATTGTCAGAAAATCAGACGGTGCCGCACTGTATGCAACTTCCGATTTGGCAACGCTGGTGGAAAGAGAAAAACTGTATCAGCCGGATGCTTATATTTATCTGGCTGATAAAAGACAGGAACTGCATTTTACACAGGTATTCCGTGTGGCAAAGAAAGCAGGCATTGTAAATCCGCAGGCAGAAATGACATTTTTAGGCTTCGGAACAATGAACGGAAAAGATGGAAAGCCGTTTAAGACACGTTCAGGCGGTGTGATGCGTCTGGAACATCTGATTGCCGATATCAATGAAGCAGTCTATAAAAAGATGATGGAAAACCGTACAATGGATGAAGAAGAAGCAAGAGCAACGGCAAAGATTGTTGGACTTGCAGCCTTAAAGTACGGGGATTTATCCAATCAGGCATCCAAAGACTATGTATTTGATATTGAACGTTTTGCATCATTTGAAGGAAATACAGGTCCATATATTTTATATACAATTGTAAGAATTAAATCTATTTTAAACAAATATACCGATAGCGGAAAGACACTGGAAAATCTCAGCATTAATCCGGCGGACTCCGCAACGGAAAAGGCATTGATGCTTTCTCTGGCAAAGTTTTCGGAAATTATGGCGGCAGTCTATACAGAAAAAGCGCCGCATAAGCTGTGCCAGTTTATTTATGAAGTATCTAACGCATTTAACGGATTCTATCACGATACCAAGATTCTTGCAGAAACAGACGAAGCAAAGCAGAAGGGCTATATTGCGTTAATTTGTCTGACAAAAGCCGTATTAGAGCAGTGTATAGAACTGCTGGCAATTGAATGCCCGGACAGAATGTAGGAATATATAAGAATATCAAAAGAAAAAGCTAAGATTTTGTGCGGCCGCAGATAAGAAAAGGACGATATGCTGTACAGGTCAGAAGCTTAGAGGGATAGGATTTATAGAAGGAGGAAACGGAAATCCGTATAAAGTTATGAAATTATTATCATTTGCTATTCCATGCTACAATTCGGCGGCATATATGGAAAAATGTATTCAGTCTGTTCTGGCAGGCGGTGAGGACGTAGAAGTTATCATTGTAGATGATGGTTCTACCAAAGATGAAACGGCAAAAATTGCAGATGAATATGCAGCAAAATATCCGACGATTGTTAAGGTGGTTCATCAGGAGAACGGTGGACATGGACAGGCAGTTAATACAGGACTGGCACATGCAACGGGTAAATATTTTAAAGTGGTTGACAGTGATGACTGGGTGGATTTAAAAAGTTACCGCAGAGTACTGGCAACGCTCAAAAAATTTGACGAGGCAGAAGAACCGGATATGGTCATTGCAAATTACGTCTATGAAAAAGTGGGTGCAAAGCGTAAGAAAGTCATCCATTATGACAATGTATTTCCGGAAGAAACTCTTTTTACATGGAATGATATCGGACATTTTAAGATGGACCAGTACATTTTAATGCATACGGTTATTTATAAGACGGAATTGCTGAAAAAATGTGGATTGCAGCTGCCAAAACATACATTTTATGTGGATAACATTTTTGTATTTGAACCGCTGCCGTATGTTAAGAAAATGTATTATATCAATACGAATTTTTACCGCTATTTTATCGGCAGGGATGACCAGTCTGTCAATGAGACGGTCATGATTTCAAGAATTGACCAGCAGCTGCGCGTTACACGCAGAATGGTAGATTTTTATACAGAGCAGAAAATCAGCAATCAGAAATGCCGTATGTATATGCGCAATTATCTGCGTATTATGATGGAAGTATCATCGATCTTTCTGATTCTTTCAGGCACGCCTGAAAACCTTGCTAAAAAGCAGGAATTGTGGAATTACGTCAAGGCAAAGGATAAGGAAGTTTATAAAATGCTTCGTTATAGTATGCTTGGTTTTTCAGTCAATCTTCCGGGGAAATCCGGCAGATGGATTTCAAAGACAGGTTACAAAGTAATGAATAAGTGGATTGGATTTAACTAGGAGGAATGTGAATGATTCTTGATTTGTTTAAACTGGATGGAAAAGTTGCAGTTGTGACCGGTGCCAATACCGGACTGGGACAGGGAATGGCAGTCGCACTTGCCGAGGCAGGTGCAAAGGTTGTTGGTGTCGGAAGACGTTCCTGTGCGGAAACGAAAGAAAAGATTGAAGCATTTGGCGGAAGCTTTACAGAGGTATTGGCAGATTTGTCAACAACCGCAGCGGTAGATACCGTACTTTCCGGTGCATTGGACGCATACGGCAGAGTAGATATTCTGGTAAATAATGCAGGAATTATTAAGCGCTGTGATGCTGTCGATGTGACAGAAGCAGACTGGGATACGGTCATTGATATTAATGAAAAGGTCGTCTTTTTCTTAAGCCAGGCATTTGCAAAGCAGTATATCAAGCAGCAGGACGGCGGCAAGATTATCAATGTGGCTTCCATGCTTTCCTATCAGGGTGGAATCCGCGTGCCTTCCTATACGGCAAGCAAGAGTGCCATTATGGGGCTGACAAAGGCGCTTGCCAATGAATGGGCAAAATACAACATTAATGTCAATGCGATTGCGCCGGGTTATATGGCAACGAACAATACCGCACAGCTTCGCAGTGATGATGACAGAAGTGATGAGATTCTTTCAAGAATTCCGGCAGGCCGCTGGGGAACACCGGAAGATATGCAGGGCGCAGTTGTATGGCTGGCTTCCAAAGCATCGGATTATGTAAATGGCTACACTGTAGCGGTAGACGGTGGCTGGCTCGCACGATAAACGATGTAAAAAAAGCAACGTAAATAAAAACCGCAGGAACTTCCGGTAAGCACAAGTCATAAGACAGGTGCAGATACAAAATGTTCCTGCGGTTTTATTTATTTTTAATTGAATGATGTTGGGGTTAAAAGCTCCCGGCTATGATGTCATTAAAACAACACGCGGCAGATATTCTGATTGACATTCTTTTTAATAAAATCTGCGGCGGCATGACGTTCCTGTTCAGGCATATCTGCCTGACGCAGCATGACGGTCATTTTCCCTTTTTCAAAAAACATATAATAACCAAACTTATCATAAATGGTTGTAAAATCGTCCCAGCTATAATTATAGGTCAGTTCAAATTCCGGGATTTCAGCAAGGATGCCGCTTTCCATCAGTGTAATTGTACATGGTGCGGATTCGGAAGCATCTCTGTTCTTTAAGTGATAATTCACGCTGCTTTTAAACTGGAAACCAAAAATATAAATGGGATAGCACCAGCATGCTGCATAAATGACGGCAAGATAAGAAGAAAAGCAGCCGAGTGCAATGCAGACAATTGTAATCGCGGCGGGAAGCCATGTTAAAATCAGCTCAATGGGATTTCTGATAAAACGGTTCCAGAATACAATCTTAGAATATTCTCTGCCACTTGCCTTGAGTGTGGTTTCGTATTTAATATAATCCATAATGTTCTCCGTTCCAAAGTGCAGGACACTTTGTTCTTTAAGTCTATATCAAATAATACCATGCCGGCAAAATGAATACAATGAAAAATAAATAAAATTCTAACTGATGGTTTCCAAACCTGTGCAAATAAGGTATAATAGTACAAAACACAAGTTTTGGGGTATGAGGTAAAATGAAGGTGAAAAGTCAGGTCATGTCTAACATTGTTCGTATGCTGGAAAATGAAGGACCTTTTAAAGATGTCATTTATGTCATTTTGGAAAATGTATCAAAGTATCTGAAAATGCCGGATGTCACTGTTATGCAGTATGATGAAGAAAGAACCTGTCTGTATCCGGTACTTTCCTATGGCGGCAGACACCATCTGATACAAGCTGCAGAAGTGCAGGCGGCAGCGGCACAGACTGCGCCGCAGGGAACTGTAGAACGGCAGGTAAAAGCGGCGGCAGATAGTCCGCTTTATGGTGAGAAACTGTGCTATTACAGGGCAGACACGGCACAGGAGCCGGTGCGTATGGCACTTGCGGATGCAAATATCAAAACGAGCGTGACGGCTCCGGTAAAAGCGGAAGATAAAGTCCGGATGTATCTGTGTGTATCGGACAGTACAAACGATGTAGAACTGGATGCAGAACAGCTTCGGTTTGTATCGGATGTAGCAAATGTAATTCAAAGCATTATGCAGGAACGTATCAGCAAAGATTCCTTATCCTATTCCTATGAGGTATTAAAGGGAATTCTTGGAAGTATTGATTCGGGTATTATGGTGTATGACAGACAGACGAAAGAAGTGCTGTTTGAAAATGATATTGTGAAAAACTGCAATGATATTAAACGGGTCATTCAGACCTGTGTGACATTTTATTTTACAGGTGAAAATACAAAAAGCATCCAGGAACACTGTGATGCCCAGTCCGGGCTGTGGTACGAGGTCCGCTTTTCGGATTTGAGGTGGTTAAACGGCAATCCGGCAGTAGTCTGCACGGCAGTTGATGTAACACAGAAGAAAAAGAACCAGCAGAAAATCGAATATCAGGCACATAACGATTTCCTGACCGGTCTGTATAACCGTATGAAATGTGAAAATGATCTGCGCCACATTGTCCGTAAAGCGGTGCGGGACAAAGAAAAAGGTGCCGTGCTGTTTATGGACCTGGACGATTTTAAACATATCAATGACGGACTGGGACATCAGTACGGCGATGTGCTGTTACAGCAGGTCGCCGCAGGACTGCAGGGGATTGCGGGAATCCGCGGACACTGTTACAGAATGGGCGGTGATGAATTTGTCATCATTATTCTGCCGCAGTATTTTGACATCTGGGAAAAAATTGTTAAAAATATTATTGCGATGTTCCGTAAACCGTGGTATCTGATGGAAACAGAATACTTCTGTACGATGAGTATGGGTGTTGCCTTTTTCCCGGACGACGGAACGGAAGTGGACGATATTATAAAGACTGCCGATATTGCCATGTATGAGGCAAAGAAAGCCGGTAAGAACCAGTACAGCATTTACGACAATACATCGAGTGAAAATGTCAGCAAGCGGCTGGATATTGAAAATAATATGCGGCAGGCAGTGGCCTCAGAGATTCAGGAGTTTCTGGTATACTACCAGCCGGTAGTAGATGCAGTGACAAAAAAATGCACATCCTGTGAAGCACTGGTGCGCTGGGACAGCAAATCTCTCGGATTTATGGGACCGAGCGACTTTGTACCGCTTGCAGAATATCTTGGACTGATTACCTCCATCGGGGACTATGTGTTAGAAGAAGCCTGCAATCAGTGCAGATACTGGAACGAGCACGGCTATCCTGACTTTCATGTCAATGTCAATTTGTCGGTAGTTCAGCTGCTCCAGAAAGATGTGGTAAAAAATATTGAAAAAATCCTTTTAAAGACGGGTGTAAATCCAAAGAATATTAATCTGGAAATCACGGAGTCCTTTGCTATTAACGATATGAATCGTGTCCTTGAGATTATCAAGGGGCTTAAAAAATTAGGTCCGCGGATTGCATTGGACGATTTTGGAACCGGATATTCTTCGTTAAATTATATCAAGCAGCTTCCACTGGATTTAATCAAAGTGGATAAGACATTTATCGATGATATTCTGGAAGATGAATATGCACAGGCATTTGTACGACTGATTGTGGAGCTGTCAAAAACCATCGGTACGAAGCTGGTTGTTGAAGGCGTGGAATATCAGGAACAGTACGAGCTGCTCAGAGGTCTGGGGGTGCATTATATACAGGGATTCTATTTTGGAAAACCGGCAGCCGCAAAAGATTTTGAACAAAAGTACTTAGCATCATGGAAGCCGGAGCAGTAAGGAAGAACCATAAATATAAGAACAATAAAAGAAATTAAAATGCGAGGGCGGCGCATGCCGCAGAAATGAGGTAGAGATGAGAACAATTATCAGAGGTGGCAGGGTGTTAGACCCAGCAAGCAGCACAGACGGCATCAGGGATATTCTTGTGGAAGACGGTATTATTAAAGAGGTTGCAGAACATATCAGTACCGATGCGGAAAATGTAATTGAGGCAGAAGGTCTTTATGTCATGCCGGGACTGATTGACCTGCATGTACATTTCCGGGAGCCGGGATTTGAACATAAGGAAACAATCCGTACCGGAGCCAGAGCAGCGGCAAGAGGCGGATTTACAACCGTTTGTGTCATGCCAAATACCAAGCCGGTCGTAGACAGCGTGGAAATGGTGAAGTATGTGATTGACAAGGCAAAGGAAGTAACAGATATCCATGTGCTTCCGATTGCGGCAATTACGGCGGGACAGGACGGAGAATTTATCACAGATTTTGAAAATCTGTACAAAAACGGTGCGGTTGCGGTCAGCGAAGACGGCAAGTCAGTTATGAATGCGAGAGTGGCAAGACAGGCAATGCGTCTGGCTGCGGAAGTCGGAATTCCTGTATTTGCACACTGCGAAGATAAAAATTTAGTTGCAAGAGGTGTGATGAATGCCGGCAACAGAGCCAAAGAACTCGGACTTTATGGCATTATGAATGCGGTGGAAGATGTCATTGTGGCAAGAGATATCCTGCTTGCAAAAAACACAGGCGCAAGACTACATCTGTGCCACTGCTCAACCGTGGACAGTGTGAAGATGACAAAGCTTGCAAAGGAAGAAGGAATAGATGTAACAGCAGAGGTTACGCCACACCATTTTACACTGACGGAAGATGATATCACAGGTGATGATGCAAACTACAAAATGAATCCGCCACTGCGTGCTAAGGCAGACCGCGAAGCGTTAAAGGAAGGCTTAAAGGAAGGGGTTATGGATGTGATTTCAACAGACCATGCACCGCACCACAGAACAGAAAAAGAGCGTCCGTTTGCTGAAGCACCATTTGGCATTACGGGACTTGAAACTTCTGTGAGCCTGACGATTACGGAGCTGGTGGACAAGGGTGTTTTAACACCGCTTCAGATGGCAGAACGCATGAGCTATAAGCCTGCGCAGATTATCAACAGCGACAAAGGAACACTGCTTCCGGGACGTGCAGCAGATATTACGATTATCGACCCAAATGAAGAATATGTGATTGACAGCACCCTGTTTGCATCCATGGGAAAAAATACACCGTTTAACGGAAAGACAGTCAAGGGCAGAGTCAGATATACAATGTCAGACGGCAAGGTTGTATATTCATACAGGCCGGGCTGTGAAATTATAGTAGACAAAGACGTTCCAAAACTCATATAATAAATACGCCTGTACCGGCAGAAAGAGGAAGACAAAAATGATTAACAAGTTAGTAGACAAAATTAAAAAGCAGAACGCACCGGTTGTAGTCGGATTAGACCCGATGATGAAGTTTATACCGGAACATTTAAAGAAAGCCGCATTTGCGGAATACGGTGAAACATTAGAAGGTGCGGCAGAAGCAATCTGGCAGTTTAACAAGGCGATTGTAGATAATATTTATGATATTGTACCGGCAGTCAAGCCACAGGTTGCAATGTATGAGCAGTTTGGCATTGAAGGCATGAAGGTATTCCAAAAGACCGTAGACTATTGTAAGTCAAAGGACATGGTCGTTATCGGTGACGTAAAGCGTGGGGACATCGGTTCGACATCGGAAGCGTATGCCGTTGCACATTTGGGAAAGGTGCAGGTTGGAAGCAAGAAGCTTTCCGCATTTAACGAAGATTTTGCAACGGTGAATCCGTATCTGGGTTCAGATGGCATCGATCCGTTTGTAAAGGTCTGCAAGGAAGAAAAGAAGGGTATCTTTATTCTTGTTAAGACTTCCAATCCGTCCAGTGGCGAATTTCAGGACCGTTTAATTGACGGCAGACCGCTCTATGAGCTGGTAGGTGAAAAGGTTGCCGAGTGGGGCAGTGAATGTATGGGTGATGACTACAGCTATGTCGGAGCCGTTGTCGGTGCAACGTATCCGGAAATGGGCAAGACCCTGCGTAAGATTATGCCAAAGGCTTATATTTTAGTACCGGGTTACGGTGCACAGGGCGGTAAGGCAGAGGATTTGGTACATTTCTTTAACGAAGACGGTTTAGGTGCGATTGTCAACAGTTCAAGAGGCATTATTGCGGCTTATACAAAGGAACAGTACGCAAAATTCGGTGAGGAGCATTTCGCAGAAGCTTCCAGACAGGCGGCACTCGATATGATTGCCGACATTAACGGTGCATTACACAAGTAGGCGGAAATGAGGAGCAGAAATGGCATATAGAGAAAAAGTAACGATTGTACGTGCAGATGAAATCGCAACGGACATTTATGAAATGTGTTTTTCAACAAAAAATATTGCAAAGGAAGCAAAGCCGGGACAGTTCGTGTCCGTCTATTCTAACGACGGTTCGCGGCTTCTTCCGCGCCCAATCAGTATCTGCGGCATTGAGGGTGATACCCTGCGCATTGTATACCGGGCAATCGGAAAAGGCACACAGGAATTTGCAACAATGCACGCTGGACAGACCCTTGAAGTACAGGGACCGCTTGGCAACGGCTATGACATTTCAAAGGTATCAAAGGAACGCAAAGCGATCCTGTTTGGCGGCGGCATTGGGATTCCGCCGATGTTGGAGCTGGCAAAGCAGTTAGATTGTGAAAAGAGCATTGTTTTAGGGTATCGTGATGAATTGTTTTTAAATGATGAATTTGAAGCATACGGTAAAGTGTATCTGGCAACAGAAGACGGCAGTGCCGGAACAAAGGGCAATGTATTGGATGCCGTAAAGGCATGCGGCATTGAAGGTGACATTTTATTTGCATGCGGTCCGACACCGATGCTTCGTGCTATTAAGCAGTATGCAAAAGAAAACGGACTGGAATGTTACCTGTCCTTAGAAGAAAAAATGGCATGCGGAATCGGTGCGTGCCTTGCCTGTGTATGCAAGTCCACACAGGTAGACGACCATTCGAAGGTACATAACAAAAGAGTCTGCAAAGAAGGACCGGTATTTAACGCAGAGGAGGTAGAACTGTAATGAATTTATCCGTAAATATTGCAGGAGTTGAATGGAAGAATCCTGTTACAACCGCTTCCGGCACGTTTGGTTCCGGTATGGAATATGCAGAATACGTTGATTTGAATAAGCTCGGTGCCGTAACGACAAAGGGCGTTGCCAATGTACCGTGGCCGGGTAATCCGACACCGCGTATTGCAGAAACCTACGGCGGCATGATTAATGCAATCGGTCTGCAAAATCCGGGACTGGATACGTTTATTTCAAGAGATATTCCGTTCTTAAAGCAGTATGATACAAAGATTATTGTCAATGTCTGTGGAAAAACAGAGGAAGATTATGTCGATGCGGTGGAAAAGTTAAGCGAACAGCCGGTGGACATGCTTGAAATCAATATTTCCTGCCCAAATGTCAAGGAAGGCGGGATTGCTTTCGGTCAGAATCCGGCTTCGGCAGAACGGATTACGGCGGCAGTGAAAAAGGTCGCAAAGCACCCGGTTATTATGAAGTTAAGCCCGAATGTAACCGATATTACGGAAATGGCAAAGGCAGTAGAAGCGGGCGGCGCCGATGCGGTTTCACTGATTAATACGATTACGGGCATGAAGATTGATATTAACAGGAGAACATTTGCAGTTGCCAATAAAACAGGCGGTATGTCCGGTCCGGCAGTAAAACCGGTCGCAGTCCGCATGGTTTATCAGGTAGCCAATGCAGTCCGTCTGCCAATCATCGGCATGGGAGGTATCGCAACCGCAGAAGATGCCCTTGAATTTATCATGGCAGGCGCCAGTGCAGTAGCTGTCGGCACGGCAAATTTCCATAATCCGACAGCAACCGTTGAGATTGTAGACGGCATCGCCGCTTATATGAAGAAAAATAACATTGAAGACATTCATGAACTGATTGGATGTGTAAAATAAAAACCGCTGACGCTGCGGAGTGGAAGCGGCGCAGGAGGTAGAAAATGTCACAAAGACAGGCAACAAAGGAACAACAGCAGATTATAGAAGCAACAGAAGGCAATATCCGCGTGCGTGCGGTACCGGGTTCGGGAAAGACATTTGCACTGACGAAACGAATCGTCTATCTGATATTGGAGCTGTATGTCGAGCCGTCGTCCATCGTTGCCATGACATTTACCAATAAGGCGGCGAATGAAATGAAGTACCGTCTGAAAAAAATGATAGGGGACTTTGCAACGTGTTATGCGGGAACCTTTCATGGATATTGTAATTTAATTCTAAAAGAAGAAATCTACCGCCTTTCTTATCCGAAGACTTTTGTGATTCTGGATAAGAAAGCGCAGGTGGATTTGATTCGTGAAGTCGCCGATGAACTGGGATTTTCGTTAAAAGATTTTACGGCAAAGGAATATGCGGACAAAATCTGTGAGGAAAAGCAGGACAGAGCCTATATTCCGCTGATGTTAGATACCGGCAGGGAGACCCTGCAAAAGAAAATCGGTCACACGGAGGACCTGTTTTATCAGGTGTACTATTCTTATCTGAAAAAACAGCGCGATAATTATGTGCTGGATTTTGAGGATATCATACAGTTTGCAATCTACATTCTCACGCAGTATAAAGAGGCACTCAAAAAATGGCAGAGCCGGTGTCAGTATCTGCTTTGTGACGAATATCAGGACGTAAATAAAAATCAGGAATATTTACTTTATTTATTAAGCGGAAAATATCACAATCTGACAGTTGTGGGCGATGACGACCAGTGCATTTACGGCTGGCGCGGGTCTGATGTGGAATATATGGTGCATTTTAATGAGCGGTATGAAAATGTTGTGGATTATTCGTTAAGCCGCAACTTCCGCAGTACGCCGGAGATTGTAGCAACGGCAAATTCTTTAATTGAGAAGAACCAGAACCGTCTGGAAAAGCAGATGTATACCAAAAATCCGCATGGCGCAAAGCCGGTGTATAACTGCCTGCCGTATGAAAAAGACGAGGCGGTGTGGATTGCAGAACAGATAGAAGCGGCGGTTTCAACCGGGAAAAAATATGCGGACCATACGGTGCTTGTGCGTGCGGCTTCCCAGACAAGAGCGTTGGAGGAAGCCTTTCTTGCAAAGAAAATTCCGTATAAGATTTTAAATGGCGCAAGGTTTTATGATTCGGAGGAAATCCGCACGGTGCTTGCCTATCTGCGCATGGTTTATGCACCGAATGATTTGGATTTCTTATGGACGATAAAAAGACCGCGCAAGGGTTTCGGCAAGAAATCCATAGAAGATTTGAAAAAATATGCCGCAGAACACGAAATTGGACTGTTTCAGGCACTCGGCGAACAGATTGAACAGGGTACTGTAAAAAAAGAAGTGCTTGCTGCTTATTATAAAAATATATCGGAATTACACAAAGAATATGATAAGTATTCATGCAAAGAGCTTGTTAACCGGGTACTGGATTTCGGATACCGCGAGGAACTGGAGCAGGATGTGGAACAGCGAAGGCTGGATAATGTGACGGAACTGATAACAGCCATTGCCGCAATGGAAGCGGAAAATCAGGATAAGCTTTCGCTGGAAGAACTGCTGGCGCATTTTGCATTGTTTACGGCACAGGACGATGACGATGAAAAAAATGTTGTAAAAGTCATGACGATTCACACGGCAAAGGGACTGGAATTTGACATTGTGTTTATCTGCGGACTGGTAGACGGGCAGTTTCCAAGCAGACGTCTGCGCAATGAAGATGAGCTGGAAGAAGAACGGCGGCTGTTTTACGTGGCGGTGACACGGGCAAAGACACGGCTGTATCTAAGCAGTTATGCGGCAAAGTCGGAAGGCTTTCCGGTGCGCCCGTCGGCATTTATACAGGATATTGACTACAACCTGCTGGAATGTGTTGGAAATGTCGTCCAAAACGGTCAGACCACACCGCAGATGCTGCCGAAAAAGACGTTTGATGTGGGCGATAAAGTAGAACATAAAATTTTCGGTGTCGGGACGATTGTAGACATCAATCTGTCCACCCAGTCGTATGAAATTGATTTTGAAAAATTAACCGGAACGAGAAAGATTATGTTTCGTGCAGAGTTAAAAAAAGTGTAAGCTCGTTATCAGGAGTGGTGATAAAAAGTGTAGGCTGTCAGTGCGGCTTACATTTTTTTAGCTTACAGATATAGTTTTAAACTATGGACAACCTTAATGAATTCATATTATACAGATAGGAAAATGTCCGTTATAATACGACAAAACAAAGGAAGCAGGAGGAAACATAAAGTGAGCCAGTTATATACACCTTTCAGATATGATTTTGTAGGAAGCTTTTTAAGACCGGAGTATTTAAAGAAAGCAAGAGCGGATTACGAAGCAGGAGCAATGAGCGCAGAGGAATTGAAAAAGACAGAAGATAAGGCAATTACAGAGTTGGTTGCAAAGCAGAAGGAGGCAGGTTATCACGTTATTACAGACGGAGAATTCCGCCGTGCAACATGGCATCTGGATTTTATGTGGGCATTTGACGGAGTCGGACACAGCAAAACCGAAACGGGACTTCCGTTCCACGGTGAAGCTGCAATGATTGATGATACATATGTGACAGGAAAGATTTCTTATAAGAAAAATCATTCGTTTGTAGAGCATTTTAAATTTGTAAAGCAGTTTGAAGATGACAACACCGTTGCCCGCCAGACCATTCCCGCACCGGCTCAGCTGTATGCAGAGCTGTTCCGGGAGGATAACGGCAAGGCCACCCGCGCGGTTTATCCGGACGATGACGCACTGCTTTCCGATATTGCCGCCGCTTATCGCCAGGTGATCGCCGATCTGTATGCCGCCGGTTGCCGCAATGTGCAGCTGGATGACTGCACCTGGGGTATGTTCTGCGACGCCGGGTATCAGCAGTTCCTGGCAAGTACCGGCGCTAAGTTGGAGGATGAGGCAGAGAAGTACCTGCAACTAAATAATGCTGCCCTGGAGGGCAAGCCGGCGGACCTGGTGGTGACCACCCATGTGTGCCGCGGCAATTATCACTCCACCTGGGCCAGCTCCGGCGGCTATGCGCCTATTGCACCCATTCTGTTTGCCAAGGCGCATGTGGACGGCTTTTATCTGGAGTTTGATGACGCCCGTTCCGGCGATTTTGCACCGCTGCAGTTTGTTGCTCCGGGCAAAAAAGTGGTGCTGGGCCTGGTGACCACCAAGTCCCCGGTGCTGGAGGATCCGGAGGCGGTAAAAGCGCGGATCGCCCAGGCAGCGGAGCTGGTGCCCCTGGAAAACTTGTGCCTAAGCCCCCAGTGCGGCTTTGCCTCTTGCGAGATCGGCAACAAGCTGACGGATGATGAGCAGTGGGCCAAGCTGGACCTGGTGCGCACCGTCGCCCGGCAGGTTTGGTAAGATCCAATTTATCAAAATCACACAAAACGGCAGGAGAGATCTTGCCGTTTGTTTTATTTGTAAAAATGTCGGCCTGATGTAGGTATCGGATCCTACAGATTAGAGTTGCTCTTTGCAACGGAGCCAAATCGGTTGCAAAATCTCCGCACCCTTGCCACCGCCACCGAGTTTATGTTATACTTTAGGCAAGAGGTG
>ERZ780168.1275-NODE-1275-length-27204-cov-4.877196_pt1 | contig 27204 bp, 27 predicted proteins | sample MGYA00510981_ERZ780168 | MGnify/ENA primary metagenome ERZ780168 (study PRJEB29588, sample SAMEA2158769) | human gut metagenome | biome: human gut; feature: human-associated habitat; material: faeces | place: Denmark | collected 2008/2010 ...
TATAAAAAAGTAATCAAAGGTACTTCTCGATTGTACTTTTCAGCTGTTCTATTGAATAAGGTTTGGAGACAACTTCATTACATCCCGCAGCAAGCGCCTGCTTCTGTTCTATATAGAAAGCATTTGCCGTCACGGCTATGATCGGAATATCAGCAGATACTGCACGGATTTTCTCTGTGGCTTTAATACCATTCATCACCGGCATACGAATATCCATCAGTATCAGATCTGGTTTCTCATGTAAGAAACGGTTCACAGCCTCTTCACCATTTGTCACCCACGAAAGAGTATAATCTTTCTTTAGCAAAGCATTGATCTGCATAAAGTTGGTTTCTACATCTTCTGCTACCAATATCCGCTTCCGTCCCTCCTGATAATCAGATTCAGTAATGGTTAAGTCTACCTGCTGGTAAGGTAAATACATAGCAAAGGTACTCCCCTCTCCTACTTCGGATTCCACATTTATTTTCCCGCCAAGACGCTCTACAAGACTCTGACAGATAGATAACCCCAACCCCGTACCTTGTACAAAATCATTCAGTTTCTCAAAACGGGTAAATATCAGGGGAAGTTTCTCTTTGGGAATTCCACATCCGGTATCACTGACAAACAGTTTCAGCCAATCTTTCTCCACACACATTCCGATTGTAATACATCCCTGCCTGGTATTCTTAATGGCATTCGACAGAAAATTAAATAATATCTGAGTAACCCGGTTACGATCGGTTGTAATCCATATTTTCTCTTGCGGACGTGTTACTCTTAACTCAATTTCATCGCTGATTTTTAACCGGTGTACTTTCTCAACTTCATCAATCAGTGAAGTCATCTCCACCAGTTGAAAATGTATCTCTGATTTGCCGGATTCAATGCGTGATAAATCGAGGATATCATTGATCAGTTGGAGCAACACATTGCTATTTTTCCGAATGATGCCAATGTATTCTTCTTTTTCCTCCTGGGCTTCTGTCAAAGCTATAATTTCGGCAAAGCCAACAATAGCATTCAAGGGAGTACGGATCTCATGACTCATATTAGCCAAGAAAACAGATTTCATACGATCTGCCTCTTCCGCTTTTCTTTTGGCTTCAATCAGTTCCTGGGCATGTTGCACACGCTCTCCGATGTCATGAATTAAAGCCAAGACTTTATTATCTTCAAATGGGGCGATACGAGCTTGGAAATAATGCCTGCCATCTTCGGCATCCAGCGGATACTCAATCTCTTTTAACCGCCCTTCTTTCAGGCACTCGTGTATGTTACGAATAAATAAGTCGCTTACTTCCGGATTGTAAATGGAACGTCCGTCAGCTCCTTTCAATACTTCTACCGGATGAAGTAACACAGTATCGGATGCCATCAGCACATCAGTGATGAAAAAGTTATCATCAAAAATAAATATAAACTCCGGCAAAGCTTCAATCACTTTCCGGTTTCTTGCTTCCAGACGCCTTATATGCTGCTCTTTTTCACATTGCGAAGTAACATTGATAGTATAGGCTATTATCTTTTCCGGATGTCCATCTTTATCTTTCTGATAAGAAAGGAAGTGGTCTTCCAGCCAAATAACTTGCCCTTTATTACCGATACAACGTATCCGTATCTGGGACGTTTTTGTTTCAGAATCGAGCATACAGGAGAAAGCATTCCGGTAAGGAACAATGTCCTCCGGACAGGCATACCGATAGAAATCATCAATATCTTTAAAAATGATACCTACTTCTTTTAATCCTAATATACGAAAGTAGTCATCTGTAAAGCTACATTCACCCGTTACAATATCATATTCCCACAGTGCAATTTGATGTGCAGACAAAACAGAGGTCATTTTTTGAAATTTGTCTCTTAGTTTTTCAATATATTCTTCTTTGAAAAAGGAATCAGCTTCAGCTATCATATAAGTGCATTTCGTTTTGTTGTATGGATAGCAAAGATAAGAATAATAAAGAATAACTTGCATTAAAAGTTATTCCTTTTTTCTACAGAAAATCCTATCTTTGCCTTTCAAAATGAAAAAAAAATGAATCAAGACACCATTTGTGCTATAGCCACCGCCCAAGGAGGAGCTATCGGAAGTATCCGCGTCTCTGGTCCCGATGCCATAACTATTACTGAACGTATTTTCACTCCAGTTAAAGTAGGGAAGCAACTCTCTGATAAAAAGCCATATACATTAACTTTCGGACATATACACAATGAGAAAGAGATTGTGGATGAAGTACTTGTCAGCTTGTTTCGTGCCCCCCACTCCTACACAGGGGAAGATAGTACTGAAATTACGTGTCATGGTTCTACCTATATTCTTCAGCAGGTGATGCAACTGCTTATTAAAAACGGCTGCCGTATGGCTCAACCTGGAGAATATACACAAAGAGCTTTTTTGAATGGCAAGATGGATCTCAGCCAGGCAGAGGCTGTGGCTGATTGCTTCAACCTCTGCTGCTACCCATCGTTTAGCCATGAGCCAGATGCGTGGCGGCTTCAGTAAAGAATTAGCTGACCTCCGTGGAAAACTTCTCGACTTCACATCTATGATCGAACTCGAACTGGATTTCAGTGAAGAAGATGTGGAGTTTGCAGACCGTTCCGCATTACGCCATTTAGCAGATGGGATAGAACAGGTTATCACTCGCCTGGTTCATTCGTTCAGTGTAGGAAATGCTATAAAAAATGGTGTTCCGGTAGCCATCATAGGCGAAACCAATGCAGGAAAATCGACCCTATTGAATGTTCTATTGAATGAGGATAAAGCCATCGTCAGTGATATTCACGGCACAACCCGTGATGTCATTGAAGATACTGTAAACATAGGTGGCATCACTTTCCGCTTTATAGATACTGCCGGAATTCGTGAGACTAATGATACCATCGAGAGTTTGGGTATTGAACGTACCTTCCAGAAACTGGATCAGGCCGAAATTGTGCTTTGGATGATTGATGCTACAGATGCGAAGTCACAAATGGAAGAGCTTTCAGGTAAAATTCTCCCACGTTGCCAAAACAAACATCTGATCGTAGTATTTAATAAATCTGACCTGATCAGAGAAGAACAAAAGAAAGATATAATTTCTCTTCTATCAAGTTTCTCCAAAGAAGACATAAGTTCAATCTTTATTTCTGCAAGACAGCGATCAGGTACTGACGAATTACAACAAACACTGATCGAAGCCGCCCACCTCCCAACGATTACACAAAATGATGTAATCGTTACAAATGTCCGCCATTATGAGGCTCTATCCCGTGCACTGGATGCCATACACCGGGTACAAAACGGATTGGATGCGAATATTTCCGGAGATTTTTTAGCACAGGATATACGAGAATGTATCTTCCATCTGTCGGATATAGCAGGAGAGGTAACAAACGATATGGTACTTCAAAATATATTTCAGCATTTTTGCATCGGCAAGTAGGATATTGTAATCAACTGCAACGAATTAGAACCAACTATAATGAAGTCGCTGATTTTCAGCGGCTTTTTTATTTGTCCAAAATCCGGCTGATAGCAGTCGGGAGCAGTTGTCCGCCATATTTTTCTACCGTATTTCTACCGCGGAACATTTTCGGGATTTGCCCCGATGTCACGATGACGCAGTAGTTGACGTGTGTTGACAATGGTTTACGTGAGTGGACAAAAAGGGAAATTATCCGAGCTACCAAAAGCTCTTGTTTAACGAAAATATGGAGGACAAATGACATGGAAGTAAAAAGAATCTGTCAGTGGTGCGGCAAGCCTTTTATAGCGCAAAAGACCACCACAAACTATTGCAGTCCGCAATGCTCCAAGAGAGGTTACAAACACCGCATGAAAGAGCGGAGAATGGAACTTCGGCAAATTCAGGAAATGATTGAAGTAAAGAAAAAGCTGGAGAGTCAGGAATACTTCACATTTTCCCAAACGGCCAAACTGATGGGTGTCTCCCGTCAGTATATTTACAAGTTGGTGAAAGAGGACAAACTCCGTGCTTCCCGGCTGAGTTCGAGAATGTCTCTCATCCGCCGTGCCGACATCGAACTGATGTTGAAAACCAAACCATACGAAAGCATCAAACCGAAGGACGATGTTGACATTACTGAATACTATACTGCCGAGCAGATAGCGGAGAAGTACAAGGTAAACACCAAATGGGTATGGACATACACCAGAGAGCATGATGTCCCAAAGGTCAAGATCCGCCAATTCAACTATTACAGCAAGGAGCACATAGATGCGGCATTTGCCAAATATAAGACGGATGACGCCTTGACCGAATGGTATACTCCGGAAGAAATCGAGAAAAACTATGGGATGACACGTGTAGCCATCCGCTCGCACGTCTACCGTAACAATATCCCATCGAAAAAAGAACACGGGCAGATATTCTACTCCAAACTCCACTTCGACCTTTCGAAGAACTCTGCAGAGGAGAGCAAGGCCGAATACTACACCGTCAAGGAGGCAATGGAAAAATTCAACCTCTCCCGTGACTCGGTTTATAATATCCTGCAATTCCATCAGATCAGCCGAGAGAAGAACGGGCGCTTCGTCCGCTTCCTGAAAGTGGATTTTGACCGGGTGATGGGTGTCCGTAAGTGACCTGATTATAGGCTACCGTAAATTATTCCAAAATTAATCTTCACTGAAGGTGGTCTGCATGGTTACATTGCAGTGATTTGCCAGCGAATTAATAACGACCATAAAAAATATAACATTATGAACGATTGTAAAACCGTAACGTTAAGAACACGTCCTTTGAAAAACAGGATGCTGTCGTTTTATCTGGATTATTATCCTGGGTATAGAGACAAGGAAACAATGAAAGTTATCCGTCATGAATCGCTTGGCATTTATATATATGCCAATCCGAAGAACAAGCGGGAACAGGACTTCAACGAGGTAATGGCCGAGAAGGCTGAAGCCATCCGTTGCCGCAGGTTCGAGTCGGTAGTGAATGAACGGTATGATTTCTTCGACAAGTACAAACTCAAGGCTGATTTCCTGGAGTATTTCCGTAATCAGCTTCGTAAACATGACCCAAAGTGGGAATTTGTCTATCTCCATTTCAGCAACTTCGTGCATGGGAAATGTACTTTTGAGGAGCTCGACATTGATCTCTGCAACAAGTTCCGTGAGTACCTGTTGACGGCCAAGAAACTCAAGCGTAACGGACACATTACACGAAACTCCGCATCGGGATATTGGTCTACATTCCGAGGACTTCTGAAAATCCTCTACCGTAACGGACTGATCCGCAACAATGTCAACGACTTCCTCGAAAAGATCGAGGCCGAGGATGTAGTCAAGGATTATCTTTCAGTGGAAGAACTCTACAAGCTGGCCGAGACACCTTGCAAGAAGCCCATGCTGAAGACGGCGTCGCTCTTCTCCTGTATGACCAGCCTGCGCATCAGCGACATCCTCGCCCTCTGCTGGGAGGACATCGTGGACTATTCGGCCGGTGGCAAGTGCGTACACATCGTCACCAAGAAGAACCGTTCCGAGGACATCATCCCCATCAGCGAGGAAGCACTGGACCTGATCGACTACAGCCCTGACAAGCGGGGAATGGTATTCAAGGGGTTACAGCGCTGCTGGACTCAGACTTACATGAAAGGGTGGATTCGTTCGGCTGGAATCACCAAGAAGATCACATTCCACTCCTATCGTAAAACATTCGCTACGCTGCAAGCGGCTGCCGGAACGGACATCCGCACCATACAAAGCATGATGGCTCACAAGAGTATAACCACAACCCAAAGGTACATGAAAGTAGTGGACAGCAACAAGCGTGAAGCCAGCAAGAAAATCACCCTGACACGGAAAGACTGACAGGCATTTTGACCTCCTTTTTTAGCGGATATAGTTTGATTTTGAGCGAAAAATCGGACTATATCCGTAATTTTTGTGTAAAATCGGACGATTATAACTCATTATTTATCAGTATCTGGAATAACGCACATAACTTTGGCGTACAGTAATTCCAAATAGTGATAGAAGATGACAAATACAGAACAAATCCGAACTAAGAAAATAAGTTTTATCCTTGCGCTATCCGTTATCATTTTTGCGGCCATAGCCACTTATTTTACCCTTTGCCATGACATCAACATCATGCGCATAACAACTCCTGTAATTCTCGGACTGGCGATGTCCATCATATTGTGTGGAGTCCTGCAGAAATTTTTCTATAATTGGCTGACGAAAAATCCCATCCACTTCTCTTTTGGCGAACAATCCTCCCCTGTTATAGAATCAGAGGGCACCATAGAGCCTGTTTGTATTGCCGAAACACTCTCTACCGAACAACCGGCGGATTCTTCTGAACAGGAGTATTCCCCATCCCCACAGTCAAATCAAGAACCTGTCGTCCCTGATTGCTCCAATGAATCTCATTTGGAAAAGTATGATTCCATTCTGAAAGAACTCAAAGAGAAAGAACTGAAAAGACAAGTAAAAGTTATGATGCGATTCGGGAATATGTAACCATCAAGACTGCCCCCTATCTCTCCAAAGAGGCTATAGCGACTCTCATTTCCAACATTGAGTACATGGCTTGTGATCAGCCGGAGCTCTACAAACCGATTCGTTCCAATATTGACAAACCGCTACGGTCACCGGGACTTCGTCATCTGGCGTGGAATGTAGGTGAACGATTGAGAGTACCATTGGCGAAAAGAGCCGTCTTTATCAAAGAATCATTTCCATACGAACTTGAAAACGCGAGTCTTGAATATCTCAGGCTTAATTTGCGGGATCAGGTAGCAAGTCAGATTCCAATTGATGTACCTGAAAAGGGAGACTATCGCTTCCATTTGGAAACAGATAACGATGAGTCGTAATAAAAAACGTATGCAGATGAAATAATTAATCCGGTCTGTATTGTTCTGCAAAGCTTCATTGGGTTGGTTCGCAGCATGTTAAACGATTAAAAAGTTATAATATGAAAACAGACCAACTTACATTCAATGACTTGCCGGCAGTAGTCGGTGAACTTTGCGACCGGATTACAAGTATGGAAAATCTGCTGACGGAAAAACTGTCCAAGCAGCATGAAGCCAAAGAAAACACGCACGTCCCCATGACTGTGCAGGAAGCTTGCGCCTATCTCAAAATGCCGTTATCGACCTTTTATTACCAGGTCAAAAAAGATGATATTCCAGTCATCAAGCAAGGGAAACATCTATACATTTATCGGGATGAACTGGATAAATGGCTGGAATCCTCCCGAAAGAATCCGGCTCCGCAAACTTTCGAGGAAGAGAACGAAGCCATGCTCGCTTCCCATCGCCGTAAACCTAACCTTAAAAACTGGTAATGATGGAGAAGACGGACGAAACGATACCTTCACGTGAGGAACTGGCAGTTTTTATAGAGGAAGCAGCCGTGAGCGTCACGAATAACTATGAAGAAGCGCCAGCTGTGTTGATGGTGGATGATGCTGTTATAGGCACATTGGGGAATTTCAGCGCTTCCATCGGGAAAGCCAAAAGCAAGAAGACTTTCAACATTTCGGCCATTGCCGCATCAGCATTGAGTGGCCGCACTGTTCTTCGTTACCGTTCCATGTTCCCCGAGAACAAGAGGAAGATTCTGTATATCGACACGGAGCAGGGACGTCATCATTGTCAACAGGTACTGAAACGTATCCTGCATTTGGCAGAAATGCCGGATGACAAGGTGCCGGAAAATCTGATCATGTTGTCTCTGCGCAAGTTTGCACCAAGAGTGCGCCTGTTGATAGTCGAAGAAGCTATCGCACCACACCTGATTTGGGTCTGGTCATTATAGATGGCATCCGTGATTTCCTTTACGACATCAATTCATCCAGTGAATCTACCGAAGTTATTTCGAAATTCATGCAGTGGACGGACGACAAACAAATCCATATCCATACTGTCCTGCATCAGAACAAGAATGATGAACATGCGCGTGGTCACATCGGCACGGAACTCAATAACAAGGCGGAAACCATCCTGCAGGTAGAAGTGGACAAAGAGGACAAAGCCATAAGCGTGGTCGAAGCCGTGCACATCCGGGACCGGGACTTTGAACCTTTCGCTTTCCGCATAAACGAAGACGTCCTGCCCGAGCTGGTAGAACCATATCTGTCCAAAGAAAAGAAGAGCGGACGACCAACCAAAGAACCGTTCGATCCGCAGAGGGAGATTCCAGAGGATGTACATCGTGCGGCAGTGGACGCCGCTTTTGCCAATGGCAATATCGGCAGTTATGATGACTACCTGGAACGTCTGAAGGAAGCTTACGGATTGCACAATGTAAAGCTCAGCTACAACAAAGCTGTCAAAGTAGCCACCTTTCTTGGCAACAAGCAGATGGTCATAAAGGAGGGGAAAAATTATATTCTCAATCCAGAATGCCATTACTGAGTACAACTTTACTTTATTGCAGGGGCGTATATATTAGAATAAAGCAAAGTCGGCAGGAAATCACCATGTGAGATACTCATTTTCTCCCCTCTTTTAGTGGATAATATTATCCTGTATTTCCTTATCCAAGTGCCAATTCATTATACGCATCCGATATGGCTTGCGGGGAAGCATAAACAGGTAACTGTTTCGAGATATGCCAAGGTATAACCTCACTGCGTTACGGTTGTACATTGGCGCTCTTGCCTGCTCAGTTCCTTCGCCAGTACGGTACTCGCAAGCTCGCACCTTTTCAACCATGATAACAACGATTCAAATGAAAGAAAATATTGTCAATACATCAACTTCCCAGAAAGAAACAAGAAGTGTCTTTGTCGGGGCAAAAGTTACTCCCAGCCAGAGAGACCATATAAAAGCACTGGCCGAACAATGCGGCATGACCGTAAGCGACTACATATTGTCATGTGCGTATAACTTCAAGCCCAAAGCGAGGCTTACGAAAGAAGAGGCGGCACTGCTGCAGAATCTGGACAATTGTCGGTCAGACCTCGTAAAATATACCTCCGCACTTCACGGAATGTCCACAAAGCAGCGGATGGTAATGTTCAATCAGATTCCGTTCATGGTCGGCTGGCTCGGAGAACTTTCCAATGTTGCCGAAGGTGTCTGCCAATTCCTGGAAGCCGTAAAGGAGAAAAACAAAATTCCGTCCAATCCTCAATCCGAAGAAAAATGATTGCAAAAGCCAAAGCCATATCTTACGGTATCAATGACCTTCGTTATATTACTGGCGAATCAAAACACAAGAAGCATCCGGAAAAAATATATCGGGTATTGGACAATCTGTTGCCCCCGGAACTGGACGCTATGGGAATATGGAACTCCATGCAGTTGACCCTTTCCCAACATCGGCCGATAAAGAATTCCATAATCAGAATAGAGTTGAGTCCATCGCCTGAGCATACCAGTTTCTATGACATTGAGGACTGGCAAAAGCTCGGGCACAAGTTCGCCGAAGAGTTCGACAAACAAGTGATTAGCGGCAAGGACGGGAAAGCCCGTTCCTGCCCGACCAATCTGGCAAACAGCAAATACACGGTTTACCTACACATGGAATCCAAAGGGAAAGTTCCCCATCTCCATGCTGCAATTTGCCGTTTTGATGAAAACGGGGACATCAACAATGACCATAACATTCATCTTCGGGCACAACGTGCAGCCGAGCGAGTTGCAGTGAAACGTGGCTGGAAGACTGCGGAAGAAATCCGAAGTCGCAACATTCCGGAAGTAAGCAGAGAGTGCATGGAGGTATTGAGAACCATGCCATCGTGGTCATGGGAAGAATACAAGAAGGCACTTGCCCGGAGAGGCTATTCTGTATATGAACGGAAAGACAAGAAAGATGTTCTTCGTGGATATGCGATCCTCAAAGGAAATACCAAATACAAGGCTTCCGAACTGGGAGTGGCCCGTAACCTGATGATTTCGAAACTTCCCCGTACATGGCAAAAACTCCACTATCGGGAGAGGCTTGCCGCTCAGGTCAATACTTCTCAAATCCATAGGCCGGAACCTGTTCAAAGACCGGCAGTCGATATAGACTATACTCATTATCGTTCCGGCTCGGTGTCCTACACGCTTTCTTCCCATGGCGGAACGGAACAGCGTTTCTATATCCCGGAGCGGGTACTTGACTATTTCAACGAAGAGTTCGACTACCGGGAGGTTGCCAACAGCAGTGATCTGACCGACATAGCCGTAGCTATCTTTGTCGGGATGCTTGATACGCCTGCCGTATCTACCGGAGGTGGTAGCGGAGGTTCGCAAAGCGATCTTCCGTGGCGGGACAAGGACGATGACGACCTGCAATGGGCCCGCCGCTGTGCACGTGCTGCTACCCTCCTATTGGGCAAGAAACCGAGAACAGGATTAAGACGATAAGGATTATGGTACAAACACACAAAAAGCGGTCGCCTCGTGCGGCCGCTAATAGTCCGCCGGTCTTGCCGGATATGGGGAAATTACTATATAAATCTGTCAAATTAACACAAATCATCTTGGACTGCAGCAGAAGTTTAGATGCTCAAAGGCAAATAGTCCCTATTTTGATTCAAAGAAAGAAGATGGGAAAAGTTCCTCTTGAAAGCCATTTTTGTCCGAAGAACTGCAAGTAGAATCATTTCCCGGACGATTATCTGTCGATGAATTTCTTTTATGTTTTGTAGTTCTAGCCTTTTTTTCTTCTTTTTGACGTTGCCTTTTATCCTCTACTTCTTCTTTCGTCATTGGTCTAATTGACGGATCATACTCTGGATACCTATCCTCTATGTACAGTTTTACAAGTCCCGCATGGGAAAGCGGCTGAGAAATATCTCTTACATCAGTATTGGTATTATAATCCAAGAAAACTAAATCATGATCAATTGACCGCTCTTTGATACGCTTTAAAATGTGTTGGACACGAGGCACATTATCAAGTACATATTTATAAGTAGGCAAATAGATTAACATTCTTGCGTCGAAGCAGTTCAAAAGTTCATTTCCAAATGCGCCTTTTAAGTGACCCTTAGGAGCCCCATATTTTCGTACTGTCCGTTTTAGATTCTGCATTGTGTCGTTACGGAAAGTATTAAAATCCACGCCATAAGTCTCAAACACCTTCAATCCTTGCCAAACAGCCTCTACACAGGTTGCCGTTAATCCTTCCGTAAATGGAATTGGGATATTTCCATGCGGATAAAATGGGCTAAGGACTTTAGTATATTCAGATTTAGAAGTCAAATCGAGAATATCAGCATTAGGAAATTCTTTCTTGATGCTTTCTTCCTTCCTTTTTTTATTAACGACATATATCATAATTAGCGAATTATTGGATTGTCAATATTGAGGATGTATTCTAACGGAATACAGGTTTTCACCATTACTTCAGCTTGATGAGGACCGAACATTGCAGAACTTTTGTTCAAATAATGCTGTTTAACAGCATTGAAATCTATCGAATTAAAAGTCTCGATATCATCGCCATGGCGATGATTATGAGCAGTAGCATTAATGTCTGAAAACAATGTATCTTTGGCCCATGCAACATCAACTTTAATCTTAAGAAGCACCAGATTGTAGCCCGCGCATTTCAATCGCCACATCATTGGATGATCATCGCAAAAACTTAACCTCACATAATCCTCCAATCCAAATTTCTGATCATTTGCTTTCGAATCAAGATTTCCTCCCTGTTTTGGGATTGATATATCGTGTTCTTCCAAATACTTCCAAGAATACAATCCACCATTTTTTATAATTGATTCAAGGTTTGCTCTATCGGTAAAGTGATACAAGCAAGTAATGTTGTTTTGTGCTAGAGCTTGCTTAATATGAGAGGCGAACGATTTTTTGATCGATAGTGCATTGACAAAAGCATTACCAGCTTGCGATGACCTTGAAATGAGTGACTGTACCCACTCCTCATGCCATCGTTTATATTCTGATATTCTCTCTTCCTTGAAGCGAAGCGCTTCTGAAACCGAATAACACAGTTTATCTTTAATAAACCATATACACTCAGCAAGTTCTGATTCGCCCAGGACAAAATAGGATTCCCGATATAATTTTAAAAGCTGATTAGCAAGATCTTCACTTCTAATGTTTCCTCTTTCGATAAGTTCACCGAAAGTCGCATCTTCAATATCCACATAGCCACCAGTATCATTCGGAATCAAAGAGCCATAACGATACATCTTCATCGCATCTTTGAAGCATTCCTCAAATATGATTGATAAACCATATCGGTCAGCAATACTTGATGCCGTTGCCTTATCTGCGATGTATTGAATGTCTGGGTTAATGCCAATACCAAATATCACACTGAATTCTGTGCGATAATCATATACTAAATTAGCTCTGATCGACAAAAAATTCAATTTATTAATCAGGCCTGCCGGAATATGCTCACCATCCCACTTACCATGTGACGCAATGTCTTCGTCACACATATATATTGCCCTTGAAATATACAGATATGCTAGTTGCAATAATCGGTATTTCGAGTCAGGAATAATATAATCCAATGCATCCATCCCTGCTCGTCCGAGAAGGTACTGCATCATATGTATTCCTTCAGCGCAACTGTATAGCGCCGTAGGATTATCCCAATAGATATTTGGATAACTGAAAACATACGAGAGAACCTTTTGCAAAAAAGGAAGCCCTATGTCATACTGTTTTGCATTAATGAAAGCAGATGCAATCTCCATATTAACATATGGATGATAGTGCGAAATATATTTTTCAACTAACGGAGAGAAGTCAACCTTTTGATATGCAATCTTTTCGGTTATTGTCCGATAATGCTGTACATCTGCTTTCTTAAAAAGATACTCTGGTTTTTTGTCACCGTATGCCTCATTATGGAATGTACAAATAATTGACGCATCGTCAATGCATTTGGTTGTATTAATCGAATGAATTCCGAGATGGGATTGTTCAACAAATTCTGAAAACTTTTCTTTGGCTATCTGGATAGATATTCTTAAATCATCGGAGTAATAATACTGCTGGCTTGCAAACTGCGCATATTCGTTCAGAAGAATATCCAGACGTTGTATGTCCGGATGTTCCTCAATAAAGTCATCCATCTCCGGAAAAGATAAAATAAAATCCGCGAGTCTTTGATATTCTTCTTTATCTAACATTACATTATTTTAACGCCTTTGTTTTCTAAGAATCTCTCAGTGATTAATTCTGCGAACATTCTTTTTGTTGAACCATAATCAAGCTTAGCAGTCATTTCAACTTGAAAATTTGTCAGCCTTTCAATAGCCTTTGCCTCTGTCTCACCGGCTTGACGCATTGCGATAAAATACAACACCATCTTATCATTCAACAAATGATGCAAATATGATTTCTCCATCATATCTAAGTCCTTTCTGCTTTTTTCCGCATCGGTGGCAACTTCTTCCATAAACTGATAGCAACAGTTACCAACCCATTTTCCCGGATCGTTCTGTAACCAATTCAGCAAATTGGAATTTACTTTTTCCACTGCCAGTGTGCCATATCGCTTTACTACATAGACGACAGATTCTTGAAAAGATGAGAACTTCGGCATCATTCCTGATTCAAATTCATCCCATACCATATCTGTAGTGTATGCTCGATACATAATGTTAATTAGTATCTTGTGAGGGTATTCTTTAGAATTGTAACGATTGCGCCAAGTTTGAATTTTTGAAACGCCTTCTGCAAAATCATTAGATAAATCAATCATAATTATCGTATTTATTAGTTATTATATCCTACCATAACAACATCGTCTATATCAGGGAAATGCTCTGTTAACTCGCACCCATTTATTGATGCCCTAGTCCAGAGTTTATTAGCTTCAACGATATTTCCGAGTGCCTTTTCAGATAAAGCCTGAAAAGCGAACGAATCGCCAGAATGTGGTTTGATTATTTGGATTTTCTTACAAGTTGCGATTGTATCCTCATACATTTGAGCATAAAATTGGCTCAACATCAAATTAAAATACATTCGATAATCGTCAGCATCCAGTTCAGGAAAGAAGCCATAGCCCTTCATCGAAAAATATTCAGCGAATAACTTTGCGGCGAAAGAAAAATTCTTTTTCTGATATGCTTGGACTGCAGTACAAGCCTTTACCTTAATTTCAAATTCGCTGTGACGTGGTCGTCCAAATAATGAACCAAAATACCCATCGTGTTATTTTCTAATGTAAGTTATTTCCAGTTTCTGAGCCTATAACAATATGTACAAATAATGCATGCCTTCCCCATAAGCGCCACCGCCACCACCTGTGGCATTAGCCATCTTTTCGTTGTACTTAGGATCGGTTCTATACAGATTAACAAAATCTCTTTCAAGTGATCTCACATACGATTCTGAAGTAGTGCGGTATAAGAGTATCATTCGCTCATGGTTGCGCCATTCATGTTCAATACTTCTTCGATATGGCCGGTTTGTTATCCCGATATAAAACCATTCATTTTTAGCGATATAATTGCTTACAGAGCATTTTAGCCGCATCATCAATCCTGCAGTTAAATGTCCGTGTCTACAACGATCTTCCAGAATAACGTGGTCCTTCATATTGAGAATGTATTATTGGATGCTGAGGTACTTAAACAACCCCGTGATTACACTTTTTTCTGCTGAGGACAAGTTACTTCCTTTCATCTCAGCCAACTGGATTTTAAACTTATCTTTTCCCATGTTGTAAATTCTCATGGGGTCATCTATGTATTCAGGATGTTGGGACCGTAAAAGTGTCTCTATCGCATCAAGAGCACGAAGACGACGTTCTGGCTGTTTTAAGTATGTCTTTGCCAGATGATCTTTAATATATGATTCCTTAATAATTTGCCAAGTCATAGAAATTGGTATTATAATTTTGATAATGACTCTACTATTGAGATGATTTCATCTTCAGAATTATCTTTTCCAAGTGAAATCCTCACTGTTGATTGTGCAATGTCATCAGGTAAACCGATGGCCTTCAAGACGTGCGAGACAACAGTATCCTTGCTGTTACAAGCAGAGCCAGTTGAAATACATATTCCTTGGAGGTCAAGTCTGTGAAGTATTGATTCTCCCGAGTGACCAGGGAAAGACAAACTAATGTTACCTGGAACATGATTATCAGCACCGTTACGCTGATAAATGATATCTGATTCATCAAGCAAACGCAAAAGCAGACTTTCAAGGTGCTGAATATGAGATTGATTCTTTTCAAGAGATTCAATATTTTCCCTTAACGCTACCGCCATGCCGACAATCGAAGCGACATTTTCAGTCCCTGAACGTAATCCATACTCTTGACCACCGCCACTTATGTATGGCGACATATCGATACCTTTTCGGACATATAAGAAACCAATGCCTTTGGGGCCATTAAATTTGTGTGCCGATGCAGATAGCATATCAACGCCCAAATCATGGACATCAATACTTATGTGACCAACGGCTTGCACGGCATCAGTATGGAACAAAGCTCCTTTCGAGTGTGCAACTTCGCAAAGATCCTTTATCGGTTGAATTGACCCTATTTCATTATTGGCCATCATTATTGACACCAAAGTCTCAGATCTGCCAATATTTTGGGCAAGATTGGTTACAGATACAAGGCCATCATGGTCAACTGAAAGGTAAGCTACACTTACACCTCCTTGTTCTGCCTTTTGGCATGGGTGCAGTACAGCGTGATGTTCAATTGAGGATGTTACAATGTCATATCCCCGTTCTATTGCTTCATGAATAGCCCAGTTGTCACTTTCCGTACCACATGAAGTAAAGAAGATTTCTTCAGGAGACGCGCCTATACATTCTGCTATAATCTGACGAGATTCTTTGAGTGTGTTTTTTGGCCGTTTAGCAAATGCATATAATTGTGAAGGATTTGCATATTCTTCAAACAAATAACTAATCATTGCCTCCAGAGCCTGAGGACTTAATTTTGACGTTGCCGCATTATCTGCATATATGAATCTCTTCATAATTATCTCTATGAAAATAGTTTACAACCTTCTTCTTTAAATTCTTCAATTTTATCGAAGATATCCTGGACATCACAGCCAAGATAATCAGCCAGACAATTGATGCAATAGAACGTTTTGATATCTTCACCTATCAACTTCTTATTGATGCCAATAGTGTCCTTATCAATAATTTCTTCTCCGCAAGCGATACAATTAATTTTCTTCATTATCAAATCCTTTTACTGAGAACTGCGGCATATCCTTGCCTTTATATTGACTATCAAGCATTCCAAGTTGTCTAAGAATAATCTCTCTCATCTTCTTTGCAGGTCTCAAGCAGTATTGCTGGAACTCTCTAATATTGACGTCGGAGACTGAACGCACATTCGGGAACAATAATTTCATGAAAGCTGTAGCCAAACGCTTCACAGCTTCAGTATGACGAGTATCTGCATTATCCGGATATTCAACGATTCTATCTACAATTGCACGATAAGAAGCATCATCACGCAGCAAATGCATAATCGTTGTAAAATACTCTGAGTTTAAAGCCCAGCCTTTAATTTTCAGTCCTTCATTCATACGAGGGATATCCCATCCTTTGATGAAGCCATGGATTCTATCGATTAAGGCACTGGTCTTGAAAACTGAAGGCAGCCCATCAAACATATTCTGCCACTCATCCATCTTTTCTTGATCGATGTTTCCAAGCATTACGAAACCCGCATCAGCCACATCATTCTTATCTCCAATTTTCACGGTACCTTGTTCCATATAACCTTGGAGAGTTTGGGTCATTTCATTGGGATTGTCAAACTCCACCTTCTGTATTTCATCAAATGCGATATAATCGTGGAAGAACACCAATCCGTCTTCTCTACGACCTAAGTCATAAAACAATTTGGCTCGAGTCATCTTGCCTGCAGACAAATATCCATATCTGCTGATTCCTCCAAACAGATACGATTTACCGGTCCCCTTTGGCGCTAGCTCAATTAGATTCACCCTTTTTTCGACGAAAGGAAGCAGTCTAGAAATCATCGCCATTTTCTGATGCTCGTCTTCATATCCAGCCGCATTATAATCCATAGCGCCGAGGATTATGTCTATCCACTCATGGACATTGAACTCTTTTCGGACATCCTTGAAGAACTCAAGATCAATCTCGTACGGGCAAAAATTCTGGAAACTGATTAGTTTTATTTTACCTGTAGTATGCGAATCCTTATCTGGGTAACGATAACCAAGTTCAACTACACCCCAAGTTTCGTTGGCTTTGAGCAATTCATCACGACACCTATCCCATACTTCTGGTTCAATAATAGTATCCTTGTTAGATAGAGCAAAATCAGGCAACGCGAATGTCACCTCCTGATTATGAACACTAATATCAATGGATACTCGCGTGAGCATTTTCACATGCTCTCCTTCAAGAACAATTCTGTCTTTAATTCCCTTCCAGTCACCTTTTGATGGAATATATGAATGGATGAAGTTCGTTATTTCTTCTACATCGAATTTTCCTTCGTCGTCTTCAAACATTTTAAGCAGCCAGTCACGCAGAAATGAAGGCAACTTCAGAGCCCTAAAGAAATTGCTTTCTTTAAGGTCCTTATAGACGACCATATCCTCAAAATATTGTCTTAGTTTTTCTTCCATAGTCTTTCTGAATTAAAAAAACTTTCTTTCTGTAGCACCTTCTTTCTTTACCTCGAAAGAAAGCCCACGTTTAATAACATTCCCATTCACATGAACTTCGAAGTCATAATTACCGACTTTTTTGATATCCGGAAGAGGAATCTTATAATAGAATTTTGACTCAGTCTTTTCAGCCTGATAAATCTTTCCACCGATAGCTATTGCCACATTTTCAGAATCTTCTGCAACAAACAATCTCAACTCTGCCTTTTTCTTAAAACTTACTGTTACAACCTTGCTATCTGCACATACATTGCACTCAATGGCTTTTCCGACTTTTGTTATTTCAACGATAGGAACAGCCACTTCTTCTAAAGACGCGCCACCATGCACTTCAACATTAGCTTTTCGCCCACCTTTAAATCGATCATAATTGGCAAGGCACCAAAAACCATTTTCTTCAGTTGCGCAATCCGGCTTCACTGAAACATCTGCTTTAGGGCAGCATCTGCCAGAATGAAGCCCCTTTTCAGACACTTCAAGAGATGTCTCAGATTCATTAATAACTGCTAGCCGACTTGCACCGTGATCTGATACCATTATGACTTTGTCAATTCCGCCAGACACCAGTTCTGTCTCAATCTTTTCAACCCATGAAGAAATCAATCTAAGTTCCTCTACAATATGAATTGGAGACTTAGTATTTTCGTAGTTATAATTCTTTTGGCCAGAATGTTTAACCTCATCAAGTTCTTTAGTATCGACAAGCTTGCATCCAACCTTTGTAAATGATTCTACAAAGCCTTTATTTACAGAAGTGATTGAAGGAAGATCACAACGACCAATACTCACTTTGATTGCCAAGCCTTTCTCAAAACATTTTGCCTGCAAGAAGCTTAAGTATTCTACACCGAATGCATCAACAAAGTACAAGACTGATTTTGACTTATCAATTTTATCAATGAAAAGGTCTCTTGGGCTCAATTCTTTGTTATACTCTCTTAATGTTGCCTGTTCCTGAACTTTCAGCATAAAACTTTCGCTTATGCAATTAGTTACCTTACAGTACTTGTAATCATCAAAGTAATAATCAATTAGACGAATACCAGATTTATAAGACTGTAAATAGTAATACAAATCAGGATAAACCCCACTTAAAATATCCATCAACCCCTGACGAGAGTATAAGTCTCTATAGCTATTGATTACTTCAATGATCTGCTCTTTCTCAAGCTGGGTCAAATCCGTCAAATAATAAATCGCTTTATCCTTCTTATCTGTAAGTTTTTTAAGGTAATTAGCCAAAAGAGGATTATATCCTGTTATCCCTTTAAGAATTTTTTTTCTTTGATCGTATACTTGACCAAATATACTGGTCTGATAATCAAACCGGAGTAATGAATCAAAAAGACCAGCGACAAACTCATCAAAGGTAGCCGCCTCGCTCAAGACCTCGGTCAAATACTTATTGCCCTTTGCGCCATGCTTCCTCAAAGCGATAAAATATGCCCACTGTTTATTGACGTCAAATGATGAAAAATGTTCAATTGTTGGAAGCAAATTTTCAATGCCACCAAACTCATAATCCAAAAATTCAGCCCATCCACCGCGTTCATTTAATGACCGAAGAAGGTACTTCCATTGTTTTTCAGTACCGCTTTCTTGTCCTAGATCCTTAAATCCGTCATAAGTATGAATAAGTGCGCTATATGAAGAATCAATTTCCTCTATAGAAATTAGTGAATCGGGAAAATCTTTTTTCGATTTTGTGGTTTTAACACAAATCACAGGATATTGATCAATTGCTTCATATAACTTGGGCATTTGGCTAATGCCGCGAACACTTGCAGCGACCTTGTAATCGATGCTCTCTCTCACAAAAATCACTTTGGGGGCAATAGAATACTGTCCTGATGCTACAACAATTCGAGAAGACTCCATCAATCTTGGATCTCCGTATTCTAGATAATCCTTGCACTGAAAAGTAAGAATGACAAGTTTATTTGCCACCGTCATATCCAGCATACGCCTTAATTCCTTCTTTACCGTCAGTTCTCCCTGCAATTTTAGATGAGTAGACAAGCCCAGAAGGAATGTTGGTTTCGCTGAATTCATCAGCTCATATTGCATTTTATCAATCTGCGGAGTCTCATTATCCTGGCAATAACGAGAAGACCTAATCAATTGATTAGAAGCCACATTATAGTGCGTTACTAGCTCCTCAAGCATCATAGGATCAGGTACATCTACAATTATTGGTGTGCTTTTATCCGATGCAAGATAAGAGTCAATTATTGAATATAGTCTATCCATTAATTCTGCTACTTCTTGTTGTTTATTATCTCGACTCCAACAGCCATATTATTTTTAATTAGATCCTTAAGATATGCTTTCACCAAATCAGCATCCATCGAATCAATTTTATTGAATGCCGCCTGATAGCCACCTGTAACATATTTATGTTGAGCCAACTCATCAAGCTTATTATCGACCGCAGAAGAACCGTTCCAATAATATGGCTCGTCAGTAATATGGTCACGCAAATATTGTTTTACTGATTGGATATCACTGAGCATTGCCGCTCTTGATTTCTTGATGATTTTATCTGCAAAAGCCTTATCCCGCAAAGACTCATCTGACAAGACATCCCAGAAAGAAACGGTTTCCAAAAACGACAAGGCTTTCTCAATAGCCTTTTGATCAGGATTACTACTATTGATAGTAGAGAAAACCTTTCTACACTCTTCTTCATCTTCAGGTTTCATCATGACCATTATTGGCATTAAATACTGCCTTGACCAAACCAATGGAGATGCTGTTCCTGTCTTTTCTTGCCACAAAGATTTGAGTTTCTGAGAGCCAAGGTTCTTTTTATAATTGTTAACCAAATTGTCAAGTGACGGTTCATACTCGGTCTTATCCTTTGTAAAACTGTTTGTGTGAACTTTTAAGAATATAGAATCGATGTCACTATCAGTTAGCCCAGATAAATAGAAAGAGCAGACTTTCTTAAACACAGGCAGCTGAGCACCATAGAATTGTTTGAAATCCGCACCATAGTTCCTAATGCTATTCAAGAACTCTTCTTTCTGTAAATCTTGTATCTTTCCATTGATACAAAGTTTATACAACTGTGACATCAATGTATCCAATTCGCCAATAACCGGCTGGATTAATACATACGGCAATCTGATATTTCTACATTTATCTATCCAAGACTCCAAAGTTTTCTTATATGTAGATTGTGTATCAACCACTTTGTTGCTTTCTGAGATAATCTTGTATTCACAGATTAGATCCTCAATACGCTGGTTAACCGTTTCTTTCTTCCATACCCAATTAGCAGCATCGGCATCAAATTTTGCTCGCAATGCATTAATGTATTGTCCGCCGTCATTAATCTCCTTTGCTAGTTGCAACAACTCGCCACCATTATATGTTTTCAAATAAGCCTCCATACCCTTAGCACAGAGCTCCTTGGTAAATAACCCAGACAGATCTGCTGCTGCATCCGGACACTCAATACATTTCTTTCCGATAGCGGCGGCAATATCATTATCAGTTTGTCCTGATTCCGCAACAACATTATTGGCAATGCCAAAATATAAGTTGATTAAGTCTGATATGTCCTTAGAGTCAGTTTCCAAGTCTTGAGCCCCAAGAATGGATAACAATGTCCAGATTGGGAAAGACAGTTCCTTCATTTTATTTCTTATCCTCTCTCTTGCACTTTCTACAGAAGAGCATAATGTTTTATTTATCCCAAAGGCAATAGAAGTAGCGGAAATAAATGACTTCTCCTCTTCTGTCATGGCAACGATATATTCATCTTTGTACCTTGGCATAGGAGTAATATCATTTTTAATTACTCGCTCAACCATATCTTTAAACCTTTGCTGAGAAAGTTCATCGCTTACAGTTCCATCACTCCATGTATACTTCTCACTGAGTATTTGTTCTTTAAGCAAGAAACCCATAATAAAGGCTGATAAGTTGCACGGCATAAAGCCAAACGGTGCATCTTTCAAAAAAGAGTATATTTCATAAATTGAAATGCGACCATTTTTCTCAATAATCTCATCGAAATATTTATCGAGATTAATCTTTATTCTTGATATGACCAGAGATGGTTGACTCTCCCAATAATTATCGACGAGCCAGGCGCCATTTAGAGCAGTTTCCAGCTTTGTCGTAGGGTTGGAAGATCTGTATGTTCCTTCTACCTTCTGAGTTAATCCGCAGCCGACACCTTGTTTCAAACCTACAGACTTCCACATGTTATCAATAACATTAAAGCACTCCAAACCGAGTTTGAATCGCTTTGCGTTTATTGTCGACAATGCAGAGATCATAGCTTCTGAATTTCCAGCATACTCACCATCTGGCTCAGCATTACTATACACTACATATTGACCGCCTCTAATTTTATCTTTCCACTGACTAAGGACTTTCATCGCATACTGAGCGTACTGAGTAGACTGGCCATTATCTTTACCTTGCAGGTAATATGCGGTTGCTTTATTTTCTACCCATTCAGCGAAAGCATCAGTACCTAAAGGTGTTTTTCCACAATCAATAAAAACAACAGGACAAGTCGGATTTTCAACAAAGCGTTCCTTTATTTTCTTTGAAATGGCACCGCTCTCATTCGAATCCTTTGCAAACGTAGCAACCACATATATTCTTTTGTCGTCACTATCAGCAAATGAGGACGCCTTTTTCGAAATCATTTCAAAATCATTGATGCTTGCATAATCCAACTTGCAACGCAGTCTCAACGCAGCAGTCAATTCAATACTTTCACCAACAGATCCTTCCTGGATTAAAGTTGATGTTGACTTCGTTTCAAATTGCTTCTTCGAATTTTCAATTTGGCCGGCATCCATAGTACCAGTCAGAATTGAATAGCTTACTTTATCTTTGCCTTGCGGCTTTTTATAAAGAATACCATCGCGAACCAATTTTTCAGCACACTTAGAGGCCTCACCGGACTCCATATCCGATCCCTCAAAAGCGTTGTTCAAGTTCTTCTCATTCGGAATGAACAAATCAACTGAATCATCCACCTCCAAAGACATTGCTTGCATCAAAAGTATGGCCTTTAAAATTCGGCGTTCGTCTGCACTTAACTTCGTTTGAAGTCTCGGATAATAATCCAAAATAATTCTAATTTTCGGTGCTAGGCTTTCTTTGCCCATATCATAGAAAAAGCTCCATAGCATATCTATCGTCAACAAAGGATTATCTTCGTACGGACCGAAATTATCAATATACCATTGGAATCCTTTAATTTCCTCCCCTCGATCATTCTTGATGAAGTCAAACATACTACGTTGATTTGAATCAAAAGAAGTCGCAATATGTTTCAAAAGCACCGCCGTATATGGATGTATTGGAAGTATTCCCGCCAAGTCTTTATCATCAATCTTGGCCATCTTCTTTACAATATCCCTCGAATCATGGGTTCTGTCTGTCAAATCAAGAATAATATCCTGCCATTCTTTCATTAGTAAAGGATCACTTTCCTTTTTTCGCATGGCTGCACCCATCAGCCGGAATGCCATATTTTCAGGCAACTCTATACTACAATATGGGCGTACGAATCGTCCAATAATTTTAGTTTTTTCTTTGTCAGAGTCTGAAATCAGTGCCTCACTTTGATGTGAAACAGGAATAAAACAGAACGGATAAGTTTCGCTGATTTCCAAAATTTCTTGATATCCTGTCAATCTATGCTGATTATTCTTGAAATACTCAGAGAACTCATCCCAAATGAATACTAGTGCATGCAAATGATTTTTGTCAATCACTTCTTTGATCCAAGCAACCATATTTTCTTTTGTCAGATATAGTGCTCGAATATTCTTATCATTAGCCAATTTGAAGATTTTTCCCATCAAAGTAGCTAATGGTTCATCTTCATACTCATCAAGATGTTTTATGATATCATCAACACTTATTTGGTCACGTTTCCTGTTCATGATGCGATAGATACCGAAATCCAGGTCTGCCTGGTCAAGCATCAGCACCTTCTTCATCGTAGCTATGAACTTATCAAATTGTGTTGCCATATTGTTTTTATTCCATTTTATTACTTTGTCGTTTATACTACCTGCCAAGCTATGGTAAACAGATGTTCCTCTTCGGCTGCTTTATCCAACGAACTGTCGATGGCAGCGATGAGAGCATCTCGACGTACTATTATCTCGTCCTCAAGAGAAAACAGTTCTTGACGTTTTTGTCGCTGGTTACGCTGAAGATTAATGATTTCCGTTTGCAACTGCCGACGGCGATGGTCGTCAGTCTCTTTTCGGAATTCCCGCTCACGTTCCTTTATTCGTTTCTTCACGTCACGCAGCTCCTCTTCGAGCGAGAAGGTCTGATCTTCAGCCCATTGTTCAATCTTGGCACTTTCTTCATCGATAAATTGCTTGTCGCGCAAAGCGATGCTTTCATTCAGTGCCTTTCGCTTCAAGGCCATCTCCGTCTGTAAATGAGTGTCATCCATAACGGGCAAAAAGTCCTTTGAGACATGGCCGCTAATTGACATCAATTTCTCAACGAAATCATCCGGCATGACACGGCCTTCGCTATCAACGGCTGTGGCAATGATACAGTCTTCATCATCCTTTGGCGAATGGTAGTGCACGATTTTAACAGCAAGAATTCCATATTTGCCAACCTCGTTTTCAATTACAGACATCTTTTCCGGAGAATCGGTATAGTCGAATACGATACCGACAGTGTCCGATGTATCCTGCCGTTTGGCCTTTGCAAGAAGATATTGCGCCAACGGATGCCCTACACGGTAGGTATAGGCATCCGAAATATCTTTACCCATACGGTATGGCCCTGTGGAGAATGGCTGCCCAGCGTCGGCAGGAGTCTGACGCAAGGTGAAGCTATATCGCTTGCTGTCAATTTTGTCTATGCTGCTGCCAAGCATACTTATAGTGAGCTGCCACAACAGTTGATAAAATTGACTCAGAGCTTGTTCATCGGCAGACTTGCGCACTTTGAGTTTATTGACCACGTCGCGATCAAAATTCTCGATGAGTCGAGTACGTGTTTTGTCAAGTACCTCCTCTATCTGCTGGCGCATTTCTTCCTGCAATCGGTCAAAGGCAGCGTCTATTTCCTCCGTAGTGCGACAAGTCTGGTAGATGTCAAGTACACGATGCTCGAAGTCGATGCCATCCATTGTACTCCCCAGTACTTCGTCGCTGCTACCGAATACGCCTTTGAACAAGTTATATTTCTGGTCAAGCAACTCATATACGCGCTGGTCGGCTCGATTGGCTTTATTGATGAAATTGACCACAACCACATCATTCTTCTGCCCATAACGATGACAGCGGCCTATGCGCTGTTCTACTCGTTGTGGATTCCATGGCAAGTCGAAATTTACCAGCAGCGAACAGAATTGTAAATTGATACCTTCGCTTGCCGCTTCGGTTGCTATCATTATCTGCGCCTCTTCCCGAAAATAATCCACAAGAGCCTGTCGTTTATCCGCTGTCAACGAGCCAGTTATACGAGACGTACCCGCATAGCGCTCTTTCCATGCTGCATATATCTCTTTTGATTTAGGGTCAGTATTACTCCCATTGAACAGCACTATACGCCCAGCATATCCATTTGCTTCAAGTAGTTGTTTCAGATATTGCTGGGTGCGATTGCTTTCTGTAAAGATAAGCGCTTTCTCAGGCTGCCCATTCTTCCGTTTATCCTCAAAGGCAATCTGCAAGGCTCGAAGCAAACATTCCCCCTTTGTATTCTCGGCAATACCAAGAGCAAGAGAGTGAATCTCTTTCAGATATTTTATCTCTGACCGAATTTCTTCAATCTCATCAGCCGAGTATGTACGCTTTCTCTCTTCTTTGTCCAATTCTTCATCTTTCTCATCGAGCCACTCGTCTTCATATTCCTCAAAATCCTCCATATCGCTGGAAAGCTCGTTCACAAGCACTGCATCGCGAGCTTCGTCAGAGGTATTATCCCCGACTATATTTTCCAAGCGTTCAATAATGGTTTGCAAGGTACCTGCAATGGCAAAAGTTGACGATGATAAAAGCTTGTGCAGAACAAGCGTGATAAGCGACCGCTGGCTGCGAGGCATACCAAAACATTCGTCCCGTTGCAAATATTCACTGACCATTTTACCCAAGGTCTGTTCGTCCTTACTTGGATAATATTCCTGCACCAAAGCCTTCCGCTCGGTATATTTCACGTATTCCTGGACGTCGCTTCGCAATGTGCGATGGATAATAGGCTGAATGCGCTCACGCAAATCTTTATATGTTGATTCCTTGCGAAGTTCGGTCTTACCATATCGAGCATTAAAGCTCTTAAGCCCCCCAAAATAGCCATCATCTATAATAGAAATAAGACCATACAGCTCTTGGACATTGTTCTGCAATGGTGTAGCCGTAAGTAACAATTTCTTGTAGTTTTTCAGCCCCTCCTTCAAGACAATGGCAGTCTTATTGCTTGATTTGTAAACATTACGGAGTTTATGCGCTTCGTCAAGGACTACCAAATCCCAGTTTACACGTTCAATGTGACGTATCTGTTTCTTTGCGAACTGGTAAGAGCAAATTACAATATGTTCTTTATCATCAAAAGGATTACTATATGTATCGGCAAGGATACGATTAAAATTCTTGGATTCCAGAATGACCGACGGGAGAAAAAACTTTTCCTCCAATTCCATACTCCACTGTTTTCGCAGTGTTGCCGGAGCAATGACAAGTATATGACGATGTCGCTCTGCCCACTGTTGTGAGATAACAAGCGCTGCTTCGATGGTTTTTCCAAGCCCTACTTCGTCAGCTAAAACAGCTCCCATACTCAACGGAGACTTGAAAGCAAAAAGCGCTGCATCCACCTGATGCGGATTCAAATCAACCTGAGCTTCAGCAAGTACACTCGTAAACTTATCTTCATCACTTGATGAGCGACGACGATCAAGTTGCCATGCAAGAAACTTTTGCTGATAGGCAGTAAGGGTTGGGATATTGTTAATTTTTGCCACAGTTTAAAATAACTAGTCCTCCTTAACGAGAGTTCGCATTGGTACATTAAGCACTTGGGCTATCCGGTCTAAAGTCTCAAGATTGGGTTGCAATCTATTGGCACAGTAAGCATTGACCGTACTGAAACTCTTACCAATTTGGGCCGCAAGCTCTTTCTGCGAGACATTCTTCTCAACAAGCACAACTTTAATCCTATTCAGTTTAGCTCCCATTCCTTTCCTGTATTTTGAATTCAAAGATACCATTTATTTTGCACAAACATAGCATCCAATTGCATATAATGCTAATTTATCGCTCAATAATAATAATCTTATATGCCTTTTATGTTTATTTAAAGGGCCTATCCATCATTGCAAACAAACGATTGGGGTAAATATTTGACATCTTTCTTTGGCTGCAAAAGGTGCGAATAAGCCAAGCTAAAGGCCAGGGAAAATGCAGCCTCACTCGACCCGCAAAATGGCAACTCGCAAGCCTGAAAATATCCATGAGTCTGACCGCGATTTTGCAGGCCCGCTTGGGGAAATAAACCCCGATATACCCTATCCTTGTGAACAGGGCATATCGGGTCCCAAAAGGGCGGTTTTGCTCTTTCTCTCTCTGTTTTTGAGGGAGGCGATGAAAAATCGCCAAGTATTCAGTTCCACACGATAGTGTCCAGACCGGTGGGGCCG
>ERZ780168.1276-NODE-1276-length-27176-cov-2.769662_pt1 | contig 27176 bp, 18 predicted proteins | sample MGYA00510981_ERZ780168 | MGnify/ENA primary metagenome ERZ780168 (study PRJEB29588, sample SAMEA2158769) | human gut metagenome | biome: human gut; feature: human-associated habitat; material: faeces | place: Denmark | collected 2008/2010 ...
ATTACGACTATATCCGCAAAATCTCGATCGGGAGTCAAAACTACCTGTTCGGCGGCGACAAGCCCACCACGGCGACCATCTCGGCCCCGGTGGCTTCCGACCTCTCGTGGGAGCGAAGCATCCACAAGAACCTCGGCGTGGACATGAGTTTCCTGAACAACCGCCTGGCCTTCTCCGCCGACTTCTACATCCGCGACACGAAGGACATGCTCACCGCGGGCATCGCCCTGCCGGCCACCTACGGCGCCGACTCGCCGAAAATGAACAGCGCCGACCTGCGCACCAAGGGCTACGAGCTCTCGCTCAACTGGCGCGACGAGTTCCAGCTGCTGCGCCGTCCGTTCTCGTACAGCGTGACGCTGACCTTCAACGACTACGTTTCGAACATCACCAAGTTCGACAACCCCGACCGCTCCTTCGCCAAGAAATACTACGAAGGCATGCGCTGGGGCGAAATCTGGGGTTACCGCATCGACGGACTGTTCGCCTCGGACGAGGAAGCCCGCAACTACCCCGTCGACCAGACGACCGTGAACGAGATCATCAACGCCTCGGCAGGAGCCGAAAAGGGACTGCGCGCCGGCGACCTGAAATTCCGCGATCTGGACGACAACAACGTAATCTCCATCGGCAAGAACACCGTCGACGATCCGGGCGACCGGGAGATCATCGGCAACAGCCAGCCGCGCTACCACTACGGCGCCACGCTGGCGCTGCAATGGGCAGGCATCGACTTCTCGATCTTCTTCCAGGGAATCGGCCGCCAGGACTGGTATCCGGCCGCCAACGCACTGGCCTTCTGGGGTCCCTACGCACGTCCCTACGCCACCTACCTCCCCAAGAACTTCCACACGCAGATCTGGTCGGAGGAGAATCCGAACTCCTATTTCCCCCGTCCGCGCGGCTACACGGCCATGAAGGGAACCAACCGCGAGCTGACGGCCGTCAACGACCGCTATCTGCAAAACATCGGTTATTGCCGTCTGAAAAACCTCACGATCGGCTACACGATTCCCAGACGGCTGACTTCGAAGGTCGGCATCAAGGAGTGCCGCATCTATTTCAGCGGAGAGAATCTTGCTACGTGGTCGGCGCTGAAGAGTGATTTCCTTGATCCCGAGCAGGCGGCCGCTGATTCGGATAAGAAGGCTAACGTTTATCCGTGGTGCAAGACTTATTCGATCGGACTGAATTTAACTTTCTAAAGCAATTGCCGTTATGAAAAAATACATTCTTTATCTACTGACCGGTATGGCGGCGTGCAGTTTCTGCGGTTGCGAGGAGGCACTCGACCGTTTCCCGAAAGACCGGCTTACGCCTGACGAATTTTTCCATACCGAGGAGGAGTGCGAGCTTTACACGAATGATTTCTATACGATCTTCCCCTCCGGGGCCTCCATTTACAATGAGACAGCCGACATTATTACCTGCAATACGCTTACGAGCGAGGTGCTGGGCAACCGTACCGTGCCTGCCACGGCGAGCACCTGGAAATGGGAAAAGCTGCGTGACATCAATTTTTTCCTGCAATACTCCTCCAACTGCACCGACGATCGCGTGCGGTTCGAATACGAAGGATTGGCGCGCTTTTTCCGGGCTTATTTCTATTTTGACAAAGTGCGCTATTACGGAGACGTACCTTGGGTCGATCGTCCGCTTGCGTCTGACGATCAGGAACTTTACAAGGGGCGAGATTCGCGTGAGTTCGTGATGCAGAAGGTGATCGGCGACCTCGATTTCGCTATCGCTAACCTGCCTGCCGAAAGGCAGGTTTACCGGGTGACGCGCTGGACGGCGCTGGCACTCAAGAGCCGTGCGTGCCTGTTCGAAGGCACGTTCCGCAAGTATCATGGATTGCAAGGCTGGGAGAGTTATCTCGAAGTCTGTGCAGATGCTTCGAAACGGTTTATCGACGAAAGCGGTTACGCGATCTACGATTCAGGCACGACACCCTATCTGGGGCTATTCTCTTCACTCAAGGCTATCAACACGGAAATTGTTCTGGCCCGAGCCTATAATACGGACATTGGTCTGAAACACGACGTCAACGGTTACCTCACCAGTATCACGATGGGGCGTCCGGGGCTGTTGAAGAACATTGCCAATATGTATCTGATGAAAGACGGTACGCCCTTCACCTCGCAGCCCGGCTGGGAGACTATGCAGCTGCCCGACGAGAGCCGGAACCGCGACGGGCGTTTCGCCCAGACGGTCCGCACGCCCGGTTACAAGCGTGTCGACGACACGGCCGAATCGGCCCCGAACCTCGCCGCGACGATGACCGGCTACCAGCTGGTGAAATATCTGACGTCGGCCAAATATGACTCCTACCAAGCTTCGACGAGCGATTTACCGCTGTTTCGCGCCGCCGAGGTACTTCTCAATTATGCCGAAGCGAAAGCCGAGTTGGGGACGTTGACCCAGGACGACATCGAACTGTCGATCAACCCGCTGCGCGAGCGGGCCGATGTTGCGGATCTCTCGCTCACGGAGGCCAACGCCCATCCTGATCCCTATCTGGCTTCTGCGGAGACGGGCTACGCCAACGTGACGGGCGACAACAAGGGTGTGATTCTCGAAATACGCCGTGAACGTACCGTCGAACTGCTGATGGAGAACCTCCGCTATTGGGACATCATGCGCTGGAAGGAGGGCAAGCGTTTCGAAAAGCCCTTTACGGGACTTTATTTCCCCGGTACGGGAAGTTATGATCTGAATAGTGACGGGGTGGACGATGTGTGCATTTGGTCCGGCTCGAAACCTTCGACTTCGGCGGCGACGGTTTACGAGCTGAACAAGGATATTTTCCTCAGCGAAGGCGACCGCGGCAACATCATCGTCCATACCGACTATGTCCGGACCTGGAACGAAGAACGCGACTATCTCTATCCCATTCCGACCGACGACCGGGTGCTGACGCAGGGCGCCATCACCCAGAATCCCGGCTGGAAAGACGGACTGAATTTCTAAACGGAAACCTAAAAACGAACTACCATGAAAATTACCAGATTCATATTGTCTGCTTTATTCGGCTGCTGCCTGGTCCTCTCCGCAGTGGCGTGTTCCGACTTGTCGGGCGACAACTCCGATTTCAATTTCGGGGACATGCCCTCCGACGAACCCGAGAACCCCTATGACGGGCAGGGGTACGACCGCCTGCCCAGCTCGGTCCGGCTGGCGACCTACAACACCCACCGCTGCGAGGGTTGGACCCAGAACTCCGGGACCGACCGTGCGAACTACAACAACACGGCCAAGGTCATCTCGCTGATGGCCCCCGACGTGATCGCCTTGCAGGAATTGGACAAGAACACCACGTGGCATCCCACCGACCAGTTGCAGGAATTGGCCGACCGTACCGGGATGCGGCCCTATTACTGCAAGACGATCGATTACCGCGGCGGTGACTACGGTATCGGCATTCTCTGCAAAACGGCGCCTAAAAATACCTATGCGGGCGACTTGCCGGGCGAAGAGCCTCGCAAGTTCTTCCTGGCAGAGTTCGACGACTATATCTTCATCGCTACGCACTTCTGCCACAAGTCCGACGAGAACCGACAGCGGTCGTTCGAGATCATCACCGAATATATCACCGCGCATTACATCTCTTACACGAAGCCGATCTATCTGGCGGGCGACTTCAATACGTCGGAAATCCCGGAAACGGCGCTCGAATCGTGGAAGATTATCAGTACTTCGGCCAACACCTTTGTGAACACCGCTTCGCCGTCGCGCATTGATTATGTGCTTGTCTATACGGGGAATTCGCCCCATTATGAGCTGTTGGGTACGGCTGTACCGTCGTATGAGGAGATCAATGTGATGACGGTTTCCGACCACCTTCCCGTATTGGTAGACCTCAAAAAGTAAGCGATTATGAAAAACAGACTCTTGAATAGCTTTTTCCGGGCGGCGGCGGCCTTCGCACTGCTGCTCGCGGCCGGAGCGTGCAAGGACGACGTGGCGCTGCCGATGCAGTCGATCACGCTGAGCTCGCATGCGATTCTCGCGCCGTCGTTCGCTACGACACTCTCTTTCGATGTTGCGGCCAATTGCGAATGGCAGATATTTGTTACGGGTAACGACGATGGCTGGGCTGAACTTTCTCAGGTTTCGGCGACGGGGACAGCTACCGTATCGGTGATGGTCGACGAGAACACGACTGCGCAGAGTCGTTCATTGACGATCCGGGCCGTGGCCAAACGTAATGCAGATGTGACAGATGAACTAATTTTCGAGCAAGCTTCTGCATCAGCCGAGGGGTACCTCTCCATTCCCGAACTTCGGGCACTGGCTGCCGACGGCGACTATACGGTGAGCGAGGAGATGAAACTACGCGGCATTGTGGTATCGAGCGTTCAGGACAACAACTATTTCGAGAACTGCCTCGCGCTACAAAGCGCCTTGAAACCCGGCTGCGGCATTACGCTGCGCACTGACGAAACGCTTTACCGCAATCCGGGCGAAGAGTTGGAGATCGATCTGAAAGGCGCCGTGGTGGGCGTGAACGCCGAGACCGGCGTGATGGAGCTGAAGCCCGTTTCGGACGACAGGATCACCCGTACGGAGACTTCTCAGGTGAAGATCGAAGCTCTGAAGATTACTTATGAGGAGCTTCGATCGGGTGCCTACGAGTCGATGTATGCGGGCTTATATTCCCAGGTTTACGTGCCGGAAGGTGGTTCGTTGGGAGATTTGACGCTTAAGGATAATCTGTCGATGCAGGATCCTGACAACAATCGCTTTCGGCTGGTTGCTTCGCAGGCTTCCTCATTCGGCATCGACCCTGCGCCAACGGGCAGCGGCGTGCTCAAAGGAATCGTCGTGCCGCAGGATGGTGCCTATGCGATCCGCCCCTGCACGGCCGAGGACAAGGAGCTCACGGGGTTGCGTTTTGGTGCACAAGTCGGCATCCGACTGCCCTATGTCTTCTCGTTCTACGCCTCCTCGCAGGCCAACAAGGATTGTAAGTATGTGACGGTGACTGACGGCTCGTTCGATAAATTGGGCGCGGACTTCAAAGTCGAGGACAAGGATGTCTCCAAATGCGTCGTGCTGACAGCGAAGGTGGCCTCGACGTCGAACAGCAGCCATTTCCGACTGACGCACTGGGCAGACGAGGGTGCACACGATAACATTCCGGCCAAGTCGATGGTTTACGGTCAAGATTCTTATTTCCTGTTAACCGTACCTTTGGCCGAGGACATGCCCGCATCGTTCCGCATTTCGTTCGGTATGTCGGGAACGGGCGGCGCTCCGAAGAACTGGGCGATGGCCTATTCGACCGACGGCGAGGAGTATGTCACCCCGTCTGACGGCTCTACGGCGATTGCGATTCCCGAGGCGATTACGGGCAGTGGCTATTTTTATTATTTCACGGTAACCCTGACGCCGCAGTTGCGGCTGATGAAGGGCCAGACGCTGCTGTTGAAACTTTATCCAACGGACAATGTCAGTTGCAATGGTGGTACAGCCGGATATAATTCGGATTCGCGCCTGCATTCATGTATCGCAATCGAAGCCGTGCCGAAATTCAGTACGTCGAAACCAGCCGGAGCGGTTTATTTCGAACCTTTCGACGGACTGACCGAAGGGTTGGATTACCTTTACGGCGATAAACTGGCCGCTATGCTGAACTATTGCGGCAGTGACATTTCGGAGTGGAGCGCCGAGTTGAAAAACGGACTTTCAGGTACCCATGTCCGTCAGCGGCCGGGTTATGCTCAGATCGGTTATGTCGAGTCGCAGGCCGTGAAGAGGGCGGAGTATAAGAACGAAGCGGGGGCGCTGCTCACGCCGGCATTGAACGCGGCAGGCGACCTGAACCTCTCTTTCCGCGCGATGGCTTACAAAACCTGCTCGGATCGCCCTAAAGGCAAGGCGAACGAACCTAAGGACAAGAAAGGCGATCTGACGGAAATCGTTGTCGAGGTAGTTGGTGGCGGAACGATCAATGGCGCAACGAAGGCGATTGTATCGGGACTGGCAACCGATGCGTTCAATACCTATTCGCTGAAGATCACGGGTGCGACGGCCTCCACGCAATTGCGTTTCACGAGCGAACCTGCTTCGGACGAGTTCTCCCGCTGGTTCATCGACGATATCTGCGTGACGAAATAAAGAACGGACAAAACCGGGAGAGAGGGCCGGAGTATTTTCCGCCCCCTCCCTTTTTGAAAACAGACTGATATTTATGATACGAAAAATCATGCTGTCCTTGGCGGCCTGTTGTGCCGCCGCTGGACTCTTCGCTCAGCAGTTCGTCTCTTGGGATGAAGCCTATCGGCAGGCCGATTCCCTGATCGCCCGGCTCAGCCTCGACGAAAAGATCTATTTTGCGCGCGGCTATTCCTCGTTTTTCTTCTACGGCGTTCCGGAGAAGGGTATTCCCTATCTCTATCTCTCCGACGCCACGCAAGGGGTTCATCTGCGCAACAACCTGCCCGACTCCACGATGGTCCGCCAGTTGGAGCGCTCGACGGCCTTTCCCTGTCCGATCATGCTCGCCTCGTCGTTCGATCCCGAGCTGGCTTTCCGTTATGCGGAAGCCGTGGGGGAGGAGTGCCGTGCAGGCGGCATCGAAGTGCTGCTGGGACCGGGACTGAACATCGCACGCAATTCCCAGTGCGGCCGCAATTTCGAATATTTCGGTGAAGATCCGCTGCTGACTTCTGTCATGGCTGCGGCTTACGTGCGGGGTATGCAGTCGACGGGGACCGCCGCCTGTCTGAAACACTTCATCGGCAACGAAACGGAATTTTACCGCCGCCGGTCAAATTCATTGATCGATGAACGAGCGCTGCACGAGATCTATATGCCTCCGTTCCGCGCCGGTATCGAAGCCGGTGTGGCCTATGTGATGACCTCCTATAACCAACTCAACGGGGAGTGGGCCGGTCAGAACAGTCGTGTCATCGGGGAACTGCTGCGCGGCGAGCTCGGATTCAGGGGATGCGTGATGAGCGACTGGAGCTCCGTGTACGACACGGAAAAAGTCGTCAAAAGCGGTCAGAATGTGGAGATGCCCGGCCGCCGTGAGTTCGTTGAGGAGGTGCGGGAGCTGCTTCGCCAGGGGTGCATTTCGGAAAAGGATCTGGAACGGATGATCCGGCCCAACGTCGCCACCGCCGTCGCTTTCGGGCTTTACGACCGGGTGAAATACCGTCCCGACCTGCTCGGCCGCTTCCCGGCGCATGCCGAAACGGCCTGCGAAGTTGCGGCGAAAGGCACGGTGCTGCTGCGGAACAACGGGATTCTGCCGTTGGCCGTCGGCCGCCGGATCCTGCTCACTGGACGCTTTATCCGGGAGATACCCCGCACCGGAGGCAGCACCTCCTCGTCGGCCGAAGTACTGGGATACGACAATGTTTCGCTTGCGGATGCTGTCCGTGCGGAATTCGGCGACGCCGTGCAGGTCGTGGAACGTCCCACGCGGGAACAGCTTGCGGCAGCGGATGTCGTCCTGCTTTCGGCGGGAACGATCGACGTGGAGTCGTTCGAGCGTCCGTTCGCCCTGCCGAAAGAAGAGGAGGCATTTATCCGCATGTGCGTCGAAGCGAATCCGAACACGATCGTGCTGGTCAACTCGGGGTCGGGAATCCGCATGAGCGGCTGGAACGATCGGGCTGCGGCGGTGATTTACGGCTGGTATCCCGGTCAGAACGGCATGACGGCCTTGGCGGGAATACTCTCTGGCAGAATCAATCCTTCGGGGAAGCTCCCGATCACCATCGAAAGGGAGTTTGCGGACTCTCCGGCCAAAGGGACGATGCCGGCCGGTGCGGAGTTCTACAACAAGGCGCCGCGGGCCTATAACGAGAAGCTGATCCGAATCTATGACATCGACTACGCGGAGTCCGTATTGGTGGGATATCGCTGGTATGAAACCAAGGGGATCGAACCGCTTTATCCGTTCGGGTTCGGGCTCTCCTATACGACTTTTTCACTATCGAAACCCCATGCGGCGAAGCAATTTCCGGCAAAGGGCCCGCTGACCGTTCGTGTAGCCCTGACCAACACGGGCTCCCGCTCCGGGGCCGAGGTCGTGCAGCTCTATGTCTCGCAGCGGAATCCCACGGTCGTGAGGCCGAAGAAGGAGCTGAAAGCGTTCCGTCGGGTGGAATTGGCTCCGGGCAAGAGCAGGGAGGTCGAATTCGAGCTCGATCGCAGCGCCCTGGCCTATTGGGACGACCGGACGCACGGCTGGCGCGTCGATCCCGGAGAGTATGTGCTTTCGCTGGGAACTTCGTCGGCGGATATTGCGGTGGAGTTACCCGTTAGCGTAGAGTGAAAAGTTGATATTTGCGGAATGGCGAGGCGAATGAAAAGACTGTCTGACTGTGGTCGTTCCTGCGGTATGGGCTTTAACGTGCCTGCCGTTTCTTCGAGGATTATCCGCAGATCATCTAGTTTGATTGTAACGTTGGATTCGTCCCTGATTTTAATAAATCCCGAAAACTCATCATCGAATTTTTAAGGTTATTACTTATAGTTGTTTTGTTTTGTTTTTTCAATTAGAACAGGAGCAAAAATGGGGGATTTCAAGGAGGTCAAAATCACTTGGAATCTCCCTAAATTTTCCGTTTATTCTTACAAAAAGTGTTTATAGTCTTCGGTTTGGTCAGAGATGCGAGTAGGTCTGTGGTATTGGGGATCGCATATCTTTTTGTTTCTGAGGTGTAAAGTTTGCCTTTGATTAGGAAGGCTCCATCTTTTGGGGATTAATAAAGAGAGGAGTATTCAAACGTCTACCGGCAATCGGATTCAAAAATACCGAATATTTTCTGTTTCAAGAGAAATGCGGACAAATTGCGGACATAAACGACAAAATTTAATCGACAATAAATTGATTATCAATTTATTGTCGATTAAAAAAAATAATCAGAATTTTGCAGGCTTCGTCGATCATAATGGGCCTGCGTTCCGGTTTGGGCAGTTGTAATACGGCTATCATTTCTCGAAGTTCTTTCAACTCCTGCATGATCCTTCATATGGCTTGCGGCAGATCGTTAAATGTTAGATTTTGCAATTCTTCCATAATAGCAAGTTATTTAAGTTAGATGATTTGTGCTATGACCGGATCGTTATTTTTGTGTATTTGTATACGTCCAAGCGTTTGAGTTTTTCGTGTCTTCGAGCAGTTCGAGATAGATTTCAGCCGTCGTGACATGTTTATGAGTCAGCATTTTGCTTACGGTGTAGATATCAGTTCCATTCGCCAACTGCAGGACTGCATAGGTGTGGCGGAAACAGTGGAATGTGATACGCTTGGTAATGCCGGCTTCTCGGAGCCAGCGTTTCAGAGGACCATAAAGCATATTGCGGTTGAATCCTTTGAAAACGGGACCTTGTTCTCGTGAGCCACATAGTTCGAGGGCATCGGGACTTAAAGGCATGGTGGTTTCCGTCTCCGTTTTCTGGGTTCGGTTGAATGTCGTACCCGGTACCTTCGAGATTAGGGACGATATTATCCCAACTCAGTCCTTTGGCGTCGCTGAACCGCAAGCCGGTAAGACACGAAAAAAGAGCTGCCCGTTTGAGAACGGGAATCTCACAGTGTGCGTTCGAGAGGTTATACAGCTCTTGTTGTGTCAGGAACTCGATTCGATTTCTTTTTGGTTCAATCCGTGTCAGAGACGTGTTTATATCTTCTGTCAATAATTTGTCCCGGAGAGCGATGGCAAGCAATCCGCGGAATTTGCGGTAGTAGTTTGAAGCGGTATTGATGCCGAGTTTTTTTGCTCTATTTTGAAATCGACAGGCAGACAAAAGATATTCCCGGAATTTGACGCATAAGTCGACATTGACCTGTGCAAACGTACATTTCCCGTTTACGAACTTTTCAAAATGTTTGTATGAACTGTTCCAGACATTATTGTGTTTTTGGGCTTCTTTACGGAAATATTTGAGAAAATCCAAGTTCAGTCGATGTCTGTCGAGAAAGCCGAATTCCTCGTTGATGACTGTTTGTACACGCAGGCTGCGGATAGCTTCGGTTTGTGCCAACATCGCTTCGTTGTATTGTTTCTGTGTTGCGCTTTTGGGTTTCTGATAAATGTACATGCCGAGAGTCTCCTGCCGGATCATTTTCATGGTTTCAGGGACACGTACTGCCGGATAATAATCGAGGTACAGGGTACGACGCCCTCCGGAGATCGGGCGGCTGCGCAGAGTCACTTTCACTCGTTTCATGATGTCGTTTTTGAGGGTTGCAAGTTTTTGATAATATTGTTGTAAACAAAAAAATCTGTTTTGCTATGCTTTGATTGTCAGGTGATTTTAGCCACGGTGATGATTTTTTGAAATCGGCTTCCCTGAACATGATTTTTCCGCGGATTTTTTCCGATTGTATTCCGAGGCGTATGATAAGATACCGAAGATTCGGTATCGGAAAATTGTATTTCGATACTGCATCTTTTAACGTAATAAGCCCGTCAGTCAATTGTTTCGGAATGAATTTCATGGCTGCATCCAAATGTTTGGTGGAATATAGAGTCGTTTTACCTTCACGTTTGCGTGGTACGATTCCTGCAAATTGAAACATATAAAGTACTAACTGAAACATTGTAACGGGTACTTGCTTGTTTACTGTCGATCCAGTCACCTGAGCTGAATGGAAGGCTGAACCCTTGTTTCTTTGGGGGCAATATTTCGTTGTGCTTGTCGATGATATATCTTTTGCTTATGCCGTTTATAATAATCCCGGTTATAACATGTTTTCGAGCAAAAAATATTAAAATGACTCATGTTGTTGATGTTTAGTGAATTGTATATGATGTGACGTGCGTCGGGGACATTCTGGGACGGAATTTTGCTGGCCAAAAGAAAAAATAGCTGGAGCCATTTCACCGTGGCGCAGCCATCTCTTATCTTCCCTTATTTCGACTTTACTTTAATGAACGTATATAGGAATACGGGGATAAAGTAAAGTTATTTTTTCATTTGGCTGTAAATTATCTTAGTGAATCCTTTGGCTGTTTTGTATTTTATTGCGATATTTGCGTTACGATAATTACGTAATTATCGGATAAAAATAATATGAAGCCGAATAATCCTTTCTTGATAGCAGGTTATCACAGCCCCGAATTCTTTTGTGACCGTGAGATGGAAACGGCAGCAATTCTCGATGCGCTCCACAATGGGCGTAATGTAACGCTGATTGCTCCCCGTCGTATGGGCAAGACCGGTCTGATCCGTCATGCCTTTTATCGCCTGAAAGAGCAGGAGCCTGATATTGTTACACTCTATATGGACATCTATTCCACACAGTCAATGGGTGATTTCGTGCGGTTGGTTGCCAATACGGTATTGGGTAAACTTGATACAGCGCCTCAGAAAACATTAAGCCGCATCGGGCAGTTCATTCGCAGCTGCCGTCCGGTGTTTACTTTTGACGAATTGACAGGTGTCCCCAAGGTGACGATAGATGTGGCTCCGGCCGAGGAAGAAAATACTTTGAAAGAGATATTCGAGTATTTAGGCTCGTCAGAGAAACGGTGCTACGTTGCCATAGACGAATTTCAGCAGATTGCTGAATATCAGGAAAAAGGTGTCGAGGCATTGTTACGCTCCTACATCCAGTTTCTGCCCAATGTGAACATCATCTTTGCGGGTAGCAAGCAACATTTGATGCAGGAGATGTTTACCTCGTCGAAAAGACCATTCTATCAGAGTACGCAACTGCTGACCATCGGTCCCGTTGATCGTGAGGCATATGCTTGTTTCGCCGTCGGGCACTTTGCCAAACATGGCGTGCAGCTTCCCCGTGAGGTTTTCGATACGATTTACGATAAATTTGACGGACATACTTGGTATATCCAGTGCATTCTTAATCGCTTGTACGGCTATAATCGGGATGTGGATACGGAGTTGGTGGTGTATGCTACGGAACAGATCGTTTCCGAACAGAGCTATTCGTATGCTGATTTGCTGAAGGCCTATTCGGCCGGTCATGTGCGTCTGTTGAAAGCCATCGCTCGCGAAGGGTGCGTCAAAGAGGTGTTGGCGGGAGATTTTATCAGCCGCCATCGACTTCGCGCGGCGAGCAGTGTCAGTGCTTCTTTGAAGAAACTGCTCGACAACGAACTGGTTTATCAGACACCTTACGGGTATATCATTTACGATCGTTTTATGAGCGAGTGGTTGCGGAAACAACCATTCTAAAATAGCGGAAATATTCAATAGAACTTAGAAAAATCATTATGGCGGTAAAAAAGTCAGAACTATATAGTACATTGTGGAAATGCTGTGACGAACTTCGCGGCGGTATGGATGCAAGTCAATACAAGGATTATGTGTTGGTCATTCTTTTCGTTAAATATATCAGCGATAAAAAGCGTAATGACGAAGGTTTCGATATAGATATACCTGAAGATTGTTACTTTGAGGATTTTGTCGCTCTCAAAGGCAACCCGAATATTGGGGAGGAGATGAATAAAAAGATGGCTGCTCTTGCCGAGGCCAATCAACTTGGTGGCGTTTTTGTAGCCGATTTTGAAGATGACACCAAGCTGGGCAAAGGAAAGGACAAAGTTGAAACTCTAAGTAAACTTATTGCCGTTTTCCAGAATGAGAACCTCGATTTTAGCAAAAATAGAGCGGCAGATGACGATCTTATAGGTGATGCTTATGAGTATCTGATGAAGAATTTTGCCACAGAGAGCGGTAAGAGTAAAGGTCAGTTTTATACTCCGGCCGAGGTCAGTCGTGTGATGGCCGAGGTTATCGGGTTAGGAAATGCCAAAAATGGGAAAAAGACGACTATCTATGACCCTACTTGCGGCTCGGGTTCCCTGCTTCTTCGTGCTATGTGTGAAACTCCCGGTGGGGCAACTCTCTATGGTCAGGAAAAAGACAATGCTACTGTCGGTTTGGCAAAAATGAATATGATTCTTCATAATGAAATCTATGCCGATATCAGACAAGGCGATACGATTAATGATCCTCAATTTAAGGAAAGCGATCAGTTAAAGACCTTCGATTATATTGTCGCAAATCCGCCTTTTTCAACAAAATCATGGTTGAAGAGTGCAAAGTTCGAAGATGAATACCATCGTTGGGGCGAAGGCATTAAAATAGGTGTTCCGCCGGAAAAGAATGGCGATTATGCTTTCCTTCTCCATATCGTACGCTCTCTGAAACAGACCGGCTGTGCCGCCTGCATTTTGCCTCATGGCGTCCTTTTTAGAGGCAATGCCGAGGCTCAGATTCGTAAATATCTCGTTGCCGAAAAACGGTATATCAAGGGCATCATAGGACTCCCTGCCAACCTTTTTTACGGCACAGGTATTCCGGCTTGTATCATCATTATAGAAAAGTCGGAAGCATCAGGGCGTAAGGGAGTGTTTATGATCGATGCCAAAGGTGGATATATCAAAGATGGAGCTAAGAATCGTCTGCGAGAGCAGGATATGCGGCGCATTGTCGATGTGTGGCAAGCCCAACGCGATGTGCCTCATTATGCGCGCTTTGTGCCTATGGAGGAGATTGAACGCAACGATTACAATCTCAACATTCCTCGCTATGTATCAGCTCCCGATACGGAGATTCTGCAAGATATCGATGCACACGATATAGACCAACTCGATACCTATTGGGAGGTATGTCCGTCGCTTTGTGATGACCTCTTTTGCGACCATCCTACGCGCAAAGGTTACTATTCTTTGAAGTGTAACCCGGAGGCAGTGCGTGATGCTGTTACCGGGAATGTAGATTTCCGTAATCAGAAAGAGGTGTTCCAGAAGAGTTTTGTCGAGTGGTGCGATTCTCACCGGGCTCAACTTTACGCTCTCGTCCCGGGTTTTGCTCCCAAGAAACTTATTGAGCAGCTGGGTAACTCGTTGTTGGCTGTCTTCGAGGTAGATAAGTCGCTTGTCGAGGCGTATGATGTCTATGACAGTTTGATGAACTACTGGGGTGAAACGATGCAAGATGATTGCTATATGATTTCGTCCGGAGGCTGGACGGTGCAACTGTACACGCCACAACCAGCTTCCAAGAAGAAAGAGAAAAAGGCTGCTACGCCCGAAGATGTCGTTTGCGACCTGCTACCTGTACCAATCGTTATCGACGAGTATTTTGCAGAGAAGCGCGATGTTATTGCTGCGGCCGAGGAGTTGCTGGCACAAAATGAGACACAGCTTGCGGAATTGGTTGAGGAGCAGGCGGAGAATTACCTCGATGAGGACAACTTCCCCGATGGTAAGATGACCGATGCCAATATCAAGAAACGAATGAAGGCGCTCGATAAAAAAAACGATGCCGACGAAATTGCCGTACTGCAAAAGTATCTCGACCTCAAAGGCGATATATCACTCAATAAGAAACTGATCAAGGAGCGCAAGTACGACCTGCTTACTGCTCTTGTCGTCAAGTATGCCGATTTGTCCGAGGCGGATATCAAGCGCTTGGTTATCGAGCGGAAGTGGTTCGCATCGCTTGCCTTGCGCCTTGATGGCGAGATGCAGCATATCAGTCAGCAGCTCACTTCCAAGGTCTCGGCTCTTGCGGAGCGTTACGCCCAGACGCTCCCCGAGATTGATGCCGAGATAGCCGATTTAGAAGCAAAGGTTGCTGCACATTTGAAACAGATGGGATATTGATCTGAAAAGTTGAGGCTACAAAGTGGGCAGATTGATAATTATTAAAGTGTAAGTGATGGATATACCACAAGGATATAAACAAACCGAGTTGGGAATAATACCCGAAGATTGGGAGGTGAAATCATTCTCCCAAGTATTCGATATGTATCCTAATAATACATATCCTCGTGATTGTATGAATGATAGTTATGGGGCAATTAGGAACATACATTATGGCGATGTACTAATTAAATATCCAACCATTGTTGATGTCGAGAGATGCTCAATACCATATCTTAATGAGGACGTTAAGATTAAGGCTCAAAAGTTTGTACAGTCTGGCGATGTGATTATTGCAGATACGGCAGAAGATGAGACTGTGGGTAAGTGTGTGGAGATTAAGAATGCAATTAATGCCAAAATTGTATCTGGTTTACATACATTTTTCTGTCACCCCATTAGAATATTCGCAATAGGCTGGTGGGGGTACTACCTCAATTCGTCAAATTATCATAATCAATTATTACCGTATATAACAGGTATAAAGGTTTCGTCAATATCGAGAGCCTCTATTCAAGAGACCAAACTACTTGTTCCTCCTATTGCCGAGCAAAAGGCTATTGCGGAGGCGCTGAGTGATATAGATGGATTGATTGCGGTATTGGATAAAAAAATCGCCAAGAAACGCCTGATTAAGCAGGGGGCAATGCAACAGCTCCTAACCGGCAAAAAACGCCTCCCCGGCTTTTCTGACCCATGGGTAGAAAAAAGGTTGGGAGATATGGGGCATTTAATGAATGGCTATACCTTTAAGAGTGAAACATATAATCTTGCCGGAGAATTTAAGATTATTACTATCGCCAATGTTCAGAGTGGTTATTTGATGATTAATGCTTGTAATAGAATCATTGAGCTCCCCGTAGACATTCAACCTCATCAAATGTTGAAGAAAGGTGATATTCTTATATCTATGACTGGTAATGTGGGTAGAACATGTGTCGTTAATCAAACAAAGTGTTTGCTTAATCAAAGGGTTGGTAAATTTGATATCGATAAAGATTTTATTAGCTCGCAATTTTTGTTTGAATTGCTTAAAAATGAGCATTTTGAAAATGCTATGATAGACGCTGGTCAGGGCGCTGCACAAGCTAATATCGGGAAAAATGACATTGAAAACTATAAATGTTATGTGCCGAGAAATAAAGCCGAACAAAAGGCAATTGCTACAATTCTGAACGATATGGATAAAGAGATAGACGACCTTGAAGCCCAGCGAGACAAGTACCGCCTCTTAAAATCGGGCATGATGCAAAAACTATTAACGGGACAAATAAGATTAAAGATAAAATAGACTTATGGACACAAACATCGGGGCAAAGGAGCGTGTAACGCAAAACAGGTTGATAGGGCTTTTTAAGAATGTCTTAAAGTACACCTATCTTGGAAACTGGGAGACTCGTGAGGGTAACGCCAATATCGAAGAAACGTTGCTCATGGCATATCTCTCGCGGCGTAGCTATACCGACAAAGAGATACGGAGTGCCATCGCTAAATTCAAGCAGGCGGCAAACTCCCTTGGTGGGGGATTATATAACGCCAACAAGGAGGTGTATACCTTGTTGCGCTATGGCGTGAATGTACAGGCCGAGGTGACCGAAAAGAAAAAGATGGTGCACCTTATCGACTGGGCGAACCCGATGGAGAATGATTTTCAGATAGCCGAGGAAGTAACCATTCAAGGCGAAAGCGACCGCCGTCCCGATCTGGTCGTTTATGTCAATGGTATTGCTCTTGCCGTAATCGAGCTCAAGCGTAGTACGGTCTCTGCTCACGAGGGTATTCGCCAGAATATCCGTAACCAGCAGGACGGTTATATTCCTCGATTCTTCACGACCATACAGTTGCTTTTTGCGGGCAACGATACCGAGGGATTGCACTATGGTGTAATCAAGACGCCCGAGAAATTCTGGTTGCGCTGGAAAGAACCGTGTGGCGAGCCGTGTAAACCCTCGCGCTTCACGGCCGAGGAATACCCCAATGAGTTGGATCGTAGTGTATTGCAATTTTTTGATCCAGTCAGGCTATTGGAATATATCCATGATTTTATCATTTTTGATGGAGGCATCAAAAAAGCCGCTCGTCCCAATCAATATTTTGCTGTCAAAGCCGCTCAACCCAGAATCTGCAAGAAGCAAAACGGTATTATATGGCATTCGCAGGGTTCGGGTAAATCGCTTACGATGATTTGGCTGGCCCGATGGATACGTGAAAACGTAAGTGATGCTCGTGTGGTGATTATTACAGACCGCGATGAGCTGGACAAGCAAATAGAATCGGGCTTCAAGGATGCAGGGGAGCAGATTCAGCGAACCAAGAGTGGTGGTAAGCTGATTAAGATGCTCAATGCTGCCGAACCTTGGTTGATTTGCACGTTGATTCACAAATTTGGCAATAAGAATGACGGCGATGCCATATCGGTAGGAAATAAGAAGGCAAGTAAGTCGCTCGACTTGTATCTTGAAGAGTTGGCAAAATCGCTCCCCGCTGATTTTCGAGCGAAGGGTAATATTTATGTCTTTATTGATGAATGTCATCGCACACAAGGAGGCATGCTCCACGAAGCCATGAAGCATATAATGGGCGACGATGTGATGCTGATAGGTTTCACGGGTACGCCTTTGCTCCATACGGATAAGAAAAAATCGATAGAGACCTTTGGTTCTTATATACATAGCTATAAGTTTAATGAGGCCGTAGAAGATGGGGTTATTCTTGACTTGCGTTATGAGGCCCGAAATGTAGAACAATACTTGGGCAAACGAGAGAAAATCGATGAGTGGTTTGACGCGAAGACTAGGGGCTTGAGTTCGGTCGCCCGGGCAGCTCTGAAAGAGCGTTGGGCAAAAATGGAGAAGCTGTTTAGCAGTAAGGAGCGTATCGATCGTATCGTCGCGGATATTTGCCAAGATATGAGTACCAAACGGGCTTTGGCAGGCGGCTATGGAAATGCCATGCTTGTGGCCGACAGTATTTATCAGGCGTGTCGTTACTGGGAGGTTTTTCAATCGACAGAGTTGAAAGGGCATTGCGCTGTGGTTACAAGTTACGATGCAAGTACTGCATCGGTAAAAGACGAGTATCAAGGTGATGGAGAGACTGAGGATCTCACAAAATATGAGATATACCAAAGAATGATCGGCGACAAAACTCCTGAACAGTTTGAAACTTGGGCGAAAAAGGAGTTTACGGACCATCCCGGAGATATGAAGTTGCTGATTGTCGTAGATAAGTTATTGACCGGATTTGATGCACCGTCGGCAACCTATCTCTACATCGATAAAAAAATGCGGGATCACAATCTTTTCCAAGCGGTCTGTCGTGTGAATCGAGTAGATAGTGAGGAAAAAGATTTCGGGTATATTATTGATTACCAAGATCTGTTTGGAGCGGTAAAGAGCGCAATCGAAGATTATACGAATGGAGCATTTGATGGTTACGATGCCGACGATGTTAAAGGCCTTCTTTTGACTCGTCTTGCCGAAGGTCGCAAGGCCTTGGAAGAGTCATTACAGGCAGTATATACGATGTGTGAGGTGATACATCCGCAAACGCGAGAAGGTTATTTTGCATATTTTGTCTATGCGGAGAATACTTCTGTTGAAAATCAGCAAAATGAATGTGAGGGGAATGCCAATAAACGCGAAACCTTCTATAAACTTGTGTCGCGTTTGGTGCGCCGTTATATTGACATAGCCAATGAGATGGAACAGGCTGGCTATACAGCAGAGGAGGCTGCCGATATCAAAAAGCAGGTTGACTATTTTAATGATATCAAAGATGAAATAAAATTAAAAAGTGGAGATGCGCTCGATTTAAAATATTATGATCCAGCAATGCGTCAGCTTATTGATAACTATGTACGAGCAGAAGATAGTGAGAAATTGGTGGATTTAGCCGATATCTCATTTCTTGACCTGATTGATACGGAGGGTGATAAGGCGATTGATGCGCTGCCAAAGAAAATCAAGCAGAATGAACGTTCTGTTGCAGAGATTTTGGCGGCAAATATGCGAAAGATGATTATCAGCGAGCGTCCGAACAATCCGGCCTACTTTGATAAAATGTCTGATTTGCTCAACCACCTGCTTCAAGAACAGAAAGATGGTAAGATCCAATATAAGGAATTGGTAAAACAACTCATTGAGAAACTGAAAGAGGCTCGATTGACCATTAAGACAAAATACCCTGCAACCATTGATACAAAGGGGAAACAAGCTCTTTATGATAATCTTGGAGGAAATGAAGCTTTGGCACTCCGTATTCACGAAATTATCAAAGCAAATGCTCGCGATGGTTTTAGGGATATGGACAGTAGTGGTCTGAAAAAGATGAGAGCATTGCGAAGGGCTGTTGAAAGTGCATTGAAAGGAGTAGAACAGGATAAGCTCGATGATATAATGCAGCTGATCGTTGCACAAAAAGAATACTAATGACTGTTATTAAAGTTTCTGATATATTTGCAGAAGTCGAGTGGAAGGAAATTAAGAATGTACATCTTACAATATATCCACCTAATGCTCGTGTTCATGTGTCTGCACCTATTGGAATGACTGAGGAGGCTGTGCGATTATTCTTGATTACAAAAATGCCGTGGATAAATCAACGTATAACCCAGATTCTTGGTCAGAATCGCCAAACACCCCGCGAATACGTATCTGGAGAGAATCATTACTTTAAGGGGCAAAGATACCGTTTAAAGGTTTTGTATCATAATGCTCCTGCAAAAGTAGAGATTCAGGGGAATGAATATATTAAACTATATGTTCGAGACGGAGCATCTGCAGAGCGTCGAGCGGAGGTGCTACGAGAATGGTATCGATCTGAATTTAAATCGATACTTACTTCTCTAATTGCGAAATGGGAATATCTTTTAGGGGTAAAGGCAAATAAATGGGAAGTCAAGCAGATGAAAACATTGTGGGGAAGTTGTAATCACAGTACGAAAAATATTATTTTTAACCTTGAATTAATCAAGAAACCTGTTCGTTGCATCGAATATATTGTGGTACATGAATTATTACATATCAAAGTTAGATTACACAATGAAGAGTATACAGCTTTACTAACTCAATATTTCCCGAATTGGAAACAGTTGAAAGAAGAATTAAATGAATTTGTTGTATAAATATTACCATTATGGGAAAAACAATAACTACATACCTCATTGACGGCGATCCAAAGGGAACGCAGTATGCATTCATCAGCAACAAGATTTGTCAGATGTTTGTAATTCCACGCTCGAACTTGGCCTATCTGAATGAGCAGGAGAAACTGCACAAGCCGGCGTTCTACATACTGATCGGAGAAGATGAGGTGACGAAACCGCAGGCCTATATCGGAGAGACCGAAAATTTTAAGGAACGGGTAAAAGACCATGACAGCAAAAAAGCATTCTGGCAGAAAGCGCTTGTCTTTGTTTCAAAAGACGAAGATATGACCAAAGCCGACGTGCAATATCTGGAATATCGCGCAATTGTAGTAGCCAAACAGTCGAACTCGTTTGTATTGAATGAGAACAAGCAGATTCCCAAAGCTCCAAATCTTCCCGAACATCAGAGAGATGCCATGGATGAGTTTTTTGAGGATATCAGGTTCCTCGCATCATTCATTGGTTGTGACATCTTTGAAATATCCCAGCCAAAGGAAGAGCACCTGTTTTATACAAAAGCCCGAGGCTGTAATGCAAAAGGATTTTATAATTCTGCAGGATTTACTGTGTTAAAGGGTAGTATCATCGCCAATAATTGCGTTCCTTCTTTTACATGGAAAGCAAAGCGAGAAAAGATGGTCGAGGAATATGCTACTTTGAATAACGGTGTTTGGATAATGGATTCTGACAAAACCTTCTCCAGTCCCAGTACAGCCGCCGATTTTTGTATAGGGCGGCCAGCCAATGGATGGAATGAGTGGAAAGATAAAGACGGTAATACACTGGATTTTATATACAGGAAACAATTAGAATAACGGATAATATCAATGTAGAGTGCAGTGATATGATTGGATTTAATTTAGTGATTTCGATTTTACAAATAAGTTAAAAACGCTATGTCAATGAAATATTTATTGAATAGTAGTATACCATAATAATGAAAGGATACATTATAAATATACTTTTCCAGATGGCAAGGTATACATCGGGCAAACAAGGCGTAATCCCGCGATACGACATCGCGAGTATATTAGTCTTTAATGAACGTATATATGAATACGGGGATAAGGTAAAGGTGATAATTTTATGGAAAAGTGTAGATTGCAAGCCTGAATTTTTATGGAAAAGTGTATAAATGGAGTCTGATTCGTTGGAAAAAGTGAGAGATAATAGGTATTATTCGCTTGAAAAAATGTAAAGCTCTAAATCGTCATCGACGTTAGTACTCAAAGGTTGCACTATGAGTCTTTGCGGTAAAGGGCCAAAGTACAAACAGAATATGCGTTTGCACTTGCACTTTTGCACTATGCGTCCGCAGTTTGCTTCATTTGAGCTTTTCTCTAAAGAAATTTGCTGGTCCTCAAGAAAATCCGTAATTTTGCGCCGTCAATTGAATAAAAACATAAAGCTTACAATGCTGCAAAGAAGAATGAACAACTGGAACACCATATCGGATCGAGGCATAAAATGTCTTGAGAGATTATCGTGTGTCCATACTTCTGGCATTGGAGCATTCTATACTTCTGAAGACATTTTCCGACGAACGTCTGATAGACAATCGGGGATACGATGATGCTGGTATCCTGCTGAAACGATAAATGAAAACCGTCGGAGAGTCCTTACCAAACTTTTCGACGGTTTTTGTTTGATGCCTGTTGGTGACGTTCGCACGATGTGCTCTTCTCCGTCAATTCCGTCCATGGGCTGAATTGCAATATATTATTAACCGCGCAGTGATGCGCATGAATGAAAAGATTATGAATTATAAATTTGACGGAAGCAGGGTGTTCTTTACATCCGACACCCACTTCAACCATACTAATATCATCAGGTTCTGCAACAGGCCATTCAAAGATGTATCGCACATGAATGAGACGATTATTGCCAATTGGAACCGAATGGTCGGTCCGGAGGATATCGTGTTCCACCTGGGCGATTTCTGTCTGGGCGGTTCTGCCGAATGGGTAAACGTACTGAACAGGCTGAATGGGAAAATATACCTTATTTCCGGCAACCACGACATCAAGAACCTGAGGCAGAATTACACGAAATACTTCGAGCAGATAACGATGCAGATGTATATCGAGGTGGATAAGCAGAAGATTTATCTGAATCACTGTCCGTTCCTCTGCTATGGCGGCTCATACGATGACACCTGGCAGCTTTTTGGACACGTGCATACCCGAAGGAACAATACCGGAAAGGATGCTTCGCGGCTGAGTATGCTTCTTCCGACACAATATGATGTCGGAGTGGACAACAACGATTTCACACCGGTTTCATTTGCACAGGTGAAGGCAATCATCGAGAAGCAGATTGAGCAATCGAAGAAAGGAGAGCAATAGGATGAAAATACAATACATGAGCGATCTGTACCTGAATAAGGTGTGATATGTGTCTTCGAGAACGAACCCCTTGCGAATGGGTTTGATTCTGAAAAGCTAATTGAGATTTAATGAGCATAAAGAGATGAACGAAAGAATGAGCATAGATAGAAAGTTCCTTGCCGATTTGGCGAAGGAGGTTGGCCTAAATACCTCTCACTTGGATGTGTTGGGCGAAAGGCAACATTGGGAGATTGTTGTTGGCGGCGATATGCTGGAACGGATGGTTGGTATTCAGCGCCAATTCGAGCGACTGGCCGTGATGGGCGACGATGAGTACCGGGGATTCCCGGTCGCTTCGTGTTACGGACCGGAAGCGTACCATGTTCATCATCACGAACTGTCCTGCTTGTGCTGATGGGGCCCCCGATGATGCGTGGTGCAGGGATATTCTCACACGTCTCTTCGACTATCTGGAACGGATGATTGATGTCGTTGTCGCGGATCCCGACGGGTTCAACGATTACGTGGCGCACAACCTGCCGTATCAGCAGCGTACGGGACGGATCGCACAAAGGGAACTTAACCGCATAGTACTGAATTGCAAAATTGTGGTAGAAGACCCGGAAACGGCTATCAAAGCTTTGGAAGATTCGGTGCACGGACGTTCTGTGCCTCCCTTGGAGACCATGACTATCCGGCTGTATTGCACCTATTACCGCATTGCCAACGAGGCGTATGAGGCTTACTACCGGAAACGGGGCGCCAGCGGACGTGTTTATGAGGATCCGCAGGATGTCCCGGAAGAGCTGCGGGATGTAGCCTACTACAAGCGGATGAAGTTTGTGGATGTGGAGGCCCTGTACGACATTGACAGTCCGGCGGATTTCATACGGTTTGCAACGGACCATTACGGTGAACTGGGACTTTCGCGTCTGAATATCTTTGCCTCAAACAAGCGTCAGCAGGGCTGGATGATTGTTGTCTCCAACAGTTATTCGGCTAATGTCGGGCTAGCTATTGAGGTGGCTACAGCTCTGTATAAGGCCGGAGCACCGCTATTGATATACGATGCGGAGAGACTCCTGCGAATCCTGCGGGAGGAGGATTATGTACGGCTGGTTCCCAGCTCCTTTCACAACTATATGGGCTATCAGGAGGAGGGCATCGTCTACGAACTGCCGTGGGACTACGAATGCTCGGACAATGGAGACTCACCTCTGACTAAGGAGCAATACCATGCGATTGTCTCGCTTACAGAATGGCAACCGGAAGAGCAGATTAAACCCATCGCTTGACGGATTCGTGCTAATTGTTAGCTTGGCTTATCTCTATGCGGGTGCGTATGGAGATAGGCCATGTTTTTATGATTTTATAGATAAGTTGGTTATATATCTAAATTGTTTATTAGAACTTCACGAAGTTTTGTCCTGTTGGCATTATTTTGTAACAGTTGAAACAGAGTTTGATCAATAACTGCGAATTTGATGTGTTCCTTGATCGTTTTCGATGAATATGGATTTCTTTTCTGGAGCTTGACGATTTTTTCGTATCCTCCTTCGTAAGGAATTAGTTGCCAAAATGGTTCCGAATTAAGATGCCAATACGGGGTTCCAGCTTTGGGCTTAAAGATTATAGATTCTCCTACATATCGTTTCCAATTTTGTTGGAAACAATTCTCCAATTCTTCTGTGAAGACTATTTCGTTCGTTTGGATGCGATGTGATGTTATTAGGTCAATTATGCTGATAAGCAAAATTGCTTTATGAGGAGCATTTTTCCCTTGTTGTTTATTTGTATGAAGATTTGAAAATAAGTCGATATAATCATTTAAGTTATAATTCATTTCTTGTTTAGCTGTTAAGCTGAAAGCATTGGCGTCAGCCTCCATTTGGTAGATTTTTATATTGGGATTTAACGTCCTTGCCAGTTGTATGATTTTTTCTTTATTTGTGGGATTAATCCGAGCCCCAAAATATAGAGATTCAAAGCACTCTGCTCCAATCGTCACAAAGGTTCGAATTTCTTTATGGTTAAACTCGGTTTTATCGTGTTGGAAAGGTAGAAGTTTCATAAACATGGGAGACGGGTCATATATAAATAGCCTTACCTCTTGTTCCTGTTCCCATGCTTTGGCTTTGGTATATACCTGATAACTAAAGAAATCTTCTCGATCCCGATAGTAATCAGGCTTATTTACTATATCCCGGTATTGGACTTCCTGGCCTCGAGTAGTTACCATCGTGCCATAATTGACATTGATGTATTTGGCAACATGGTCCATATTAAGGCCTATACAAACGCCTTCATGTTTATTATAATAACTCCACATTAGAATGGAATCATATAATTTAGACAGACAGCATATCCACAAATCTTCGCGATTGTTTGTGAGCCTGTTTGAGCGTAACTCTTCGATAACGTTTGCAGGCCAGCCCTTACGTTTCTCCTCCGGTACATTCGAACAATCTATCAGACTAGGATGACAATCAAACGGATCATTAAATGTCGTAGCATTGGCGTACATAAGGTCACTATAATGCAACATCATTATAGCACCATTAATGTCGAGATATTTATATAATAGTTTGCTCATCCTGCCGAGAGATAATGTTGTTATTCTAACTGCCTCCTATATATCGAATTTAGTTCAATCCCGTCCTGATCTTTCCATTCTTTCCAACCATTCGCCGGTCTCCCTAGACAAAACATAGCAGCTGTGCTGGGGCTGGAAAAAGTCTTGTCGGAATCCATCGTCCAAACACCTTTATCGAAGGTTGCATATTCGCGGACCATCTTCTCCCGCTTTTCTTTCCAAGAGAAAGACGGCGTGCAATCATTGGCAACCACACTCCCTGCAAGCACCGTAAAGCCGGACGAATTATAAAATCCTTTTGCGTTGCATCCGCGAGCTTTCGTGTAAAACAAATGCTCTTTCTTGGGATGTGCCATATCGAAGATATTACAGCCGATAAACGATGCCAGGAACTTGATATCCTCGAAAAATTCATCAATAGCATCTCGCTGATGTTCGGGTAAGTTCGGTGCCTTGGGTGTTTGCTTGTTTTCTCCGAGAACAAACGTATTAGCTTTTTTAGCCTCGGCAATGGCCTTATGCTCCAAATATTGTACGTCTGCTTTCGTCATGTCTTCATCCTTTGAAACAAAGATGAGGGCCTTGTACCAAAACTCTTTTTTGCTGTCGTGGTCTTTTACCCGCTCCTTAAAGTTTTCGGTCTCTCCGATATAAGCTTGCGGCTTCGTCGCCTCATCTTCTCCGATCAGAATATAAAAGGCCGGCTTGTGCAGTTTCTCCTGCTCATTCAGATAGGCCAGATTCGAGCGCGGAATCACAAACATCTGGCAAATCTTGTTGCTGATGAAAGAGTATTGCGTACCCTTCGGATCGCCGTCAATGAGGTATGTAGTTACTGTTTTGCCCATGACTATAATTGAAAAATACTGATTAATTGATCCAATACAGGTTTGAAGCCATCAAACCATTCATCTTTAAATTGAGAGTAATGGTTCTCAATATGCTTTTTTATTGCTTCAGTCGGTTTACCCTGGTTATTGCATCGGAACTCTTTATGTGTATTCTTTTTATGAATATATTCGACTTTCTCTTTATATGATTCTGGTGAAAATAAATCTTCAACCATATACGAATCATTAGCTCCAATATCTTTTCTTTCAGTAATGTACCCTTTTGTATAATCGTCTTGGTAAAAGATAGGAATTACCTTATCGGATTTTAATTCAGCAATACTTTTCCATCCGTCTAATCCACCTTTGTCATAATCAAATAAAAAGACTATTAACTCCAATGCGCTAACTTGTTTAGATAAAACGTCATCATACATTGCTTTTGCATTTCCGGCACTCCCTGCTGGAATAATAGCAACCTGCTTCAGCTTTTTATATTTTGGGTCTCGCGCTGCGAAAATTGAAATGGCTTTTTCGAGGTATTTTTTATCATAGGGGCCTTCGGTAACAAGGATTTTCTTGGCTCCTAATATCAAGGATCCTTCAAAGATGGAAATGCTGCCGCCAGATAAAAGCGATAGCTTTTTGCATCTCTCCAAGTCTTCGATCTTGCCATCTTTCAAAAACCGGATATTTTCATCACAAAGACAATTCACAAACACAGGAGAATGGGTCGTAACTATGCTATAGCGGTTTCCAGTATTAATCAATTCTTTCAACTCATTTTTTCTTGCAATATGAATGTGTGCGTCAGGCTCATCAAATAGACATAAACTATTAGAAGCAGAAAGAATATGAATTATAGTATTAGTATTGATTAATTTTTTTTCACCTTCGCTGAGACCCTCAATGTTCCCCTTATTTGTAAATCCAATATTTATTTTTTGTATAATTTGATTGTCGCTTTCTGTACGGCACTTATATAGGCAGTAAAACAAGGTACTAGGTTTATCAATAAAGCTAATCTCATTTATTGTCGCTCTAAACGATTCAATACTATAAGTCGATTTTTCTTTTAATTTTTCTATAAAACCTTCGATCTCTGTTCCTTCCCATTTTTTTATATTGGAATTCTTATACTCAAAAGATATTTTGCATTCAGCATCTTTTGTTATTCCAGCAACAAACTTAATAACATCAACGTCTTCAGAATATAGCAGTGTTAATAACGAAATATCCCATTCATATCGACTTATATAAAACATAAATGGAGGAGTAAATCCCTGGGTAGCAGTCATTTTGCTGCAATACTTTTCATATATAGGCTTATAATATCTTTTCCATAACCTTGTATCTTCCCCACTATATGAAGCAAGGATATTTTTTGGTAAAATATCTAATGTTACTTTATTCCCATTTTTTAATCGGCCATCAATGATCTCATAAAATTCATTATCTTTGATATAGCTTATTCGATATTTAAATGGACATGGATATTTTCGGAGTCCATCTACCAAGGTGGCAACATGATACAGACTATAAAAAATGGCACTTATGGCTTCTAAAACATTACTTTTTCCAGAACATTTCCCGTTTCGTCTACTCTAAATATTTCCAATCCGCTCCAATAATCCTTAT
>ERZ780168.1277-NODE-1277-length-27174-cov-6.013865_pt1 | contig 27174 bp, 22 predicted proteins | sample MGYA00510981_ERZ780168 | MGnify/ENA primary metagenome ERZ780168 (study PRJEB29588, sample SAMEA2158769) | human gut metagenome | biome: human gut; feature: human-associated habitat; material: faeces | place: Denmark | collected 2008/2010 ...
CCCCTGCCGGGGCGCCACAGCCGTGCCAGAAACACCCCGCACCAGAACAGGAACACCCACGGAAGGATCGGGAAGTAATCCGCCGATGCGAACTGCGTCAGATCCGGGAGACCCAGCCAGAACCAGTTCGTCTTGTACAGCCCCGCAGGCACCGCACAAAGCCGCCAATTCTCGAAGCCCAAATACCCTTCGGGCAGCTGGTTCGTCAGCGCAAACAGCGCCGCAGACGCCGTCAGGCCCGCGCCCGCGGGCAGGCGCTGCAAAAGCGGATAGACCAGGCAGGTCAGCAGCACGGCGGCAGCGTTCAAGTGCAGAACGCCGAACCAGATCGCCTCCGACGGCATGAACACCGCGGTCACAAAGGTCAGTACAGCCGCGCAGCCCGCCACGATCAGCCCGTTCTTTGCGGGCCGCTTTGCCAGCGGGAAGCTGAACCCCGACAGCAGAATAAAGCTCCAACAAATATATTGCTGCCACACATGGCAGCCGGGGGCCCAGATGTTGTACCAGCTGCTTTCGTGGCCGAACACATACACCCAGTCGTACATGCCATGGTAGGCCAGCATGTTCAGCAGCGCCAGCCCGCGCAGGGCGTCGGGCAGCCACATACGGCTGGTTTTGGTGCGCAGTACGGGCATTTTACCGCCTCTTTCCCAAAGATTTACTGTAACACTATTCTAGCACACCCGCGCGCGGCTTGCAATCGCGCGGGTTTTGCGGTACAATAAACCAGATAAGGGAGTGTGAAGGTATGAAGGACATCCGCCTTGTGGCGTTGGACCTCGACGGGACAGTTTTCAACGATAAAAAAGAGATCACCCCGCGCACGCTGGCGGCTATCCGCGCAGCCTGTGCACGCGGCGTGGCGGGGCTGCCCGCCACCGGGCGTACAGCCAGCGGCATCCCCGCGGCGTTCACGTCCATCCCCGGCGTGCGGTACGCGCTGACCTCCAACGGAGCCAGCGTCGTTGACCTGACGACGGGCAAGCAGCTGGTGAACCAGCCGTTCGGGACCGAGCAGGCATTGAAAATTTACGATCTTCTTGAGCAGGGCGGCGGCATGATGAGCATTTTCATCGGCGGCAAAAGCTACACGACCCGCGCAAACGCCGAGAACCACATGGACGTGGTGCCCGAAAACCTGAAAAGCTACTTCCGCACGACCCGCATTGAGGTAGACGACATGCACGCGACGCTGCGCACCCACGCGCACGAGATCGAAAAGTACAGCATGATCTACCACGACGAGGCCGAGCGCGACGCCGCCTGGCGTTCCATCGAGGCCGCCTGCCCCGGCGTGGAGCTGACGTCCAGCCTGCCCCGCAACATGGAGGTCAACGCCCCCGGCGTGACGAAGGGCAGCGGTCTGCTGGCGCTGGCGGCACACCTGGGCCTGACCCGCGCGCAGACGATGGCCGTGGGAGACTCCGGCAATGACCGCGCGATGATCGAAGCGGCGGGTCTGGGGGTGGCCATGGGCAACGCCACCGACGACATCAGGAAAATTGCCGATGTCACGACGGATGACAACAATCATGACGGTGTGGCAGCGGCTATAGAAAAATACGTATTATAAAATTACAATAAAATATACGAGAGGTAAATTTATGAAAAATGTTCTGGTTGGTCAGTCGGGCGGCCCGACTGCCGTCATCAACTCCAGTCTGGCGGGCGTCTATGAGACCGCCAAGGCTTGCGGCGCACCCCATGTCTACGGGATGCAGTACGGCATCGAGGGCGTGCTTGAGGGCAAGCTCATCGATCTGGACACCGTGCTGGGCGACAAGATGGACATTGAGCTGCTCAAGCGCACGCCGTCCAGCTTCCTGGGCAGCTGCCGCCACAAGCTGCCCGACCCCGCCGTTGACGAGAAACCGTTTGTGCAGCTGTTTGAGCTGTTCCGGCAGAACGACATCGGCGCGGTGTTTTACATCGGCGGCAACGACTCGATGGACACGATCTCCAAGCTGAGCGCCTACGGCAAGACCGTCAACAGCGAGATCCGCTTTATCGGCGTGCCCAAGACCATTGACAATGACCTGATGCTGACCGACCACACCCCCGGCTACGGCAGCGCGGCGAAGTACATCGCCACGATCCTGAAGGAGGTCATCTGCGATTCCAGCGTCTACGACCTGCGCAGCGTGACGGTGGCCGAGATCATGGGCCGCCACGCCGGCTGGCTGGCCGGCAGCGCCGCGCTGGCGTCGGCCTGCGGCTCCGGACCGGATCTGATCTACCTGCCGGAAGTGGACTTTGACATGGAGCAGTTCCTTGCGGATGTGCACCGCATCTACGAGGAGAAAAATAACGTTCTCATCGCTGTTTCCGAGGGCATCCACTACGCGGACGGCTCGTTCGTTTCCGAGGCCAAGGCCTCTGCGACCGACGGCTTCGGCCATGCGCAGCTTGGCGGTCTGGCGGCGCGTCTGGCGCAGGTGGTCAAAGAGCGCGAGCACGCCAAGGTGCGCGGCATTGAACTGTCGCTGCTGCAGCGCGCGGGCGCGCATCTTGCCTCCCAGACGGATATCGATGAGGCGTTTGCTGCCGGCAAGATGGCCGTCGAGGCAGCACTCTCCGGCGAGACCGGAAAGATGGTCGCGTTTGAGCGCGTGATGGCGGACGGTCAGTATACCTGCCGCATGAAGCTCATTCCGCTCTCCGATGTCGCAAACTATGAAAAGAAAGTCCCAGTGGAATGGATCGTGCCGGAGGGCAACAACGTCACGCAGGACTTTATTGACTATGCCCTGCCGCTCATTCAGGGCGTGCCGGAGATTCCGCTGGAAAACGGCCTGCCCCGCTATGCGCGGCTGAAAAAGGTGCTTGTAGAATAAACAAAACGCAGAGTCGGTGAAAAATCGCCGGCTCTGTTCATTTGTGCTGTTCAAGTGCCGGAAAATATGATAAACTAATATATTATCTATTGTAACGAAGGAGTTTCCAAAATGATCACTGTTGATGACCTCTCGCTGCAGTACAGCGGCGCCCCGCTGTTTTCCAAGGTGAACCTGCAGTTTACCCCCGGCAACTGCTATGGCATCATCGGCGCCAACGGCGCCGGCAAATCCACATTCCTGAAGATCCTCTCCGGCCAGCTCGAGCCGAGCACCGGCAGCGTCTATATTGACCCCAAGGCCAGAATGTCCGTCCTCAAGCAGGATCAGACCATGTACGATGCCTATACCGTCATGGACACGGTCATCATGGGCAACCAGCGCCTGTACGACTGCGGCAAGGAGAAGGACGCCATCTATGCCAAGGACGAGATGACGGATGAGGACGGCATCCGCGCCTCCGAGCTGGAGGAGGAGTTTGCCGATCTCGGCGGCTGGGAGGCGGAGTCGGATGCATCCCGTATCCTGCAGGGTCTCGGCGTCGCGCCGGAGTATCATGAGACCATGATGTCCGACATGGATCCGCGCCTGAAGGTCAAAGTCCTGCTGGCGCAGGCCCTCTTCGGCCACCCGGACATCATCCTGCTCGACGAGCCGACGAACAACCTCGACCTTGCGAGCGTCGTCTGGCTGGAGGATTTCCTGATGGATTACGACGGCACGGTGCTCGTCGTGTCGCATGACCGCTACTTCCTCAACAATGTCTGTACGCACATCGTCGATATCGACTACGGCAAGATCAAGATGTATGTCGGCAACTACGACTTCTGGTACGAATCCAGCCAGCTCATGCAAAAGCTCGTCAAGGATCAGAACAAGCGCGCCGAGCAGAAGATTCAGGAGCTGCAGACCTTCATTGCCCGCTTCTCCGCCAACAAGTCCAAGTCCCGGCAGGCGACATCCCGCCGCAAGCTGCTCGAAAAGATCTCCGTCGAGGACATGCCAGCCTCCAGCCGCCGCTATCCGTGGGTCGGCTTCAAGGCCGAGCGCGAGCCCGGCAAGGACCGTCTATTCGTGACAGACATCAGCAAGACCGTCGACGGCGAAAAGCTGCTCAACCACGTGAGCTTCATCGTCGGCAAGGAGGACAAGATCGCCATTCTCGGCAAGAACGAGCTCGCTGTGACGATGCTCTTCAAGATCCTCATGGGTGACGAGGAGCCGGACGAGGGCACGGTCAAGTGGGGCGTTTCGACCACGCAGGCCTACTTCCCGAAGGATCACAACAGCTATTTTGAAAACTGCGACTATGACCTCATCGACTGGATGCGCCAGTTCTCCACCGATAAGCGAGAGAGCTACCTGCGCACGTTCCTTGGCCGGATGCTGTTTTCCGGCGATGATGTTTATAAGCAGGTCAAGGTCCTGTCCGGCGGTGAAAAAGTGCGCTGCATGATCTCGAAGATGATGCTCTCAGGGGCCAACTTCCTCGTATTCGACCAGCCGACGAACCACCTCGATCTGGAGAGCATTGCGGCGCTCAATAACGGCATGGCCGCTTTCCCCTACAATATCATCTTCACGAGCCACGACCACCAGCTCACGCAGACGGTCGCCAACCGCATCATTGAGATCACGCCCGACGGCATCATCGACCGCCGCTGCACGTACGACGAGTATATGCACATCGCGGGTCAGGAAACGGAATGAGCCATGGAGCAGCTTGCGAAAAACCAACTGCATACCGCGCAGATCACGGGCTATACGTCCGACGGCGCGGGTGTGTGCCACATCGCCGGCCGCGCTGTATTCGTGAAAGGCGCGCTCGTCGGTGAGACATGGCAGGTCCGCATCCTGAAGGTGACGGCAAATGCCATCTACGGTAAGGCGGAGCAGTGCCTGTCCCCTGCCGCGGCACGCACGGAGCCGCCCTGCCCTGTTTACCGCACCTGCGGCGGCTGCAGCCTGCAGCACATGGACTATGACGAGCAGCTGCGCATGAAGCGCGCGCGTGTCAATGATGCGCTCATGCGCATTGGCGGCGTTTCGACGCCGGTGCAGGATATTATCGGCATGGAGTATCCGCTCTGTTACCGGAACAAAGCAATTTACGCCGTCGGCAAAAAGAACGGCCGCGTGGTCAAGGGCTTTTACCGCGCATCCAGCCATGATATCACGCCCGTGGAGCAGTGCCTGCTCCAGCTCCCGCTCGCGGACAAGGCAGCACAGACGGTCTGCGACTGGATGAATCTGCGCGGCATCGCGCCGTATGATGAGGTCACCGGACGCGGAACGGTGCGGCATCTGTTCACGCGCTGCGCCATGCACACGCCCGACGCCGTGCTGTGCATCGTCTCTGCGCGCGGATTCGGCGCGCAGACGGACGATTTGATCGCCTATCTGCGCGAGCACTCCCCGGAGCTGACCGGCATCGTGCTCGATGTCAACAAGCAAAAGGGCAACGTCGTGCTCGCCGGAGACTTTTATACGCTCTGGGGCGAGCCGGAGCTGACTGACCGGCTCTGCGGGCTGACGTTCACGCTCTCGCCGCAGGCGTTTTATCAGGTCAATCCCGTGCAGGCCGAGCGGCTGTATGAGCGCGCGGTGGAATACGCCGTCCATGCGCCGACGGATCAGGTGCTGGACCTGTACTGCGGCGCCGGGACGATCAGCCTGTGTCTGGCGCGCAAGGCCGCGCACGTCATCGGGGCAGAGATCGTGCCGGAGGCAATCGAGAACGCGCGCCGCAACGCGGAGCGAAACGGCATCAAGAATGCGGAATTTCTCTGCGCCGATGCCGGTGCCGCTGCGGCGGAGTTGGCCCGGCGCGGCGTCCGTCCGGACTGCATTGTGGTCGATCCCCCGCGCAAGGGCATGTCCCCGGAAGCCATCGACGCGATGGCGTCCATGCAGCCGCCGCGCATCGTCTATGTCTCCTGCGACCCAGGCACGCTCGCACGCGACGTGAAGCTGCTCACACAGCGCGGCTACACGCTCAAGCAGGCGCTGGCCGTGGATATGTTCCCGCAGACGCCGCATGTTGAGACGGTGGCTCTGCTGAATAGACTATCTGAATAAGGCGGTGAAAAAATGTCTTTACCGAAGTATAGTGAACTCTATCTGCCGTTTTTGACAACGATTCAAGATGGCGCTGTCCACTCTGTGAAAGAAGTTAGAGATCGTCTGGCATCCAGCCTTCGCCTGTCGGAGGATGATCTGTCGCAATTGATTTCCAGCAATCGTCAGTCTGTATGGGCTTCAAGATTTGGCTGGGCAAATACATACTTGAAGAAAGCCGGTCTCGTGATCGCGCCGAAAGCCGGGCATTGTCAGATAACCGATGAAGGGAAGCGTCTTCTTAACAGCGGTGTTGATATTACGAATCATTATCTTGCGGAGCATTATCCCGACTTTGCAGCGTTTGTAAAAGGAATAAAGATACCACCCGATCCCCCAATACCACCCGATCCCCCAATACCACCGGATGCCTCGGAAACTCCGCCGGAGACTCTTGAGCGCGTCTATTCGATCATCAACGAGCAGCTGGCGGATGAGTTACTTACCGCTATTATAGGTCAAACGTCATCATTCTTTGAAACGCTTGTTGTGGATTTGATGAAAGCCATGGGATATGGTGATGGCTTCGTTACAAAGGCAACCGGTGACGGCGGAGTTGACGGCATTATTTACGAGGATAAGCTAGGATTCAACTTGATCTACATTCAAGCGAAGCGCTGGAACAAGGATTCAGTGATCGGAAAGCCGGAAATCCAGAAATTTGCCGGTGCCATGATGGGTCCTCCAAAAGTGGAGAAAGGGCTGTTCATAACGACCGCAAAGTTTTCGCAAGGTGCAATGGATTTTGCAAAAGCGCAGCATATCATTCTTGTCGATGGCGGAAAATTGACGGAACTCATGATTGAATACAATTTGGGCGTATCCGCGCAAAAAACATATCAAATCAAGCGGATCGACAGCGATTATTTTTCGAATGACTCGCAGTGATCTGCATAGCGCACGATCAAAAACAAGCTGTTTTTGCAAAACACCTCTTGCAATGCACCAGATGTTGTGATATAGTAACTCCGTTATATTAGATGATTTTCCCTATCATGAAAGGATGAATACCATGACTACTTTGGAACTGATTCTGACGATTATCCAGCTGATTTCCGGTCTCGCCGTGACCGTGATCGTGCTGATGCAGTCCGGCAAGAGCGCCGGCCTGTCCGGCGCCATTGCCGGCGGTGCGGAAACGTTCCTTTCCAAAGGCAAAGCCAAGACGCTCGATGCCAAGCTCGCCAAGGCGACGAAGTGGTTCGGCCTCGTCTTTGTCATCCTGACGCTGGTGCTGACCGTCCTGATGCACAAGGGCGCGTAATTTCCGGCGCAGCTGTAGAAAAGCGCATCCCCCGGTATTTCCGGGGGATGCGCTTTTCTCATGTCCTTAGTCCGGGTACTCTGCGCGGCTGCCGCCAATGAGCTTCGGACGTGTGCGGGCAGCATTGACCGGCGCCTCCCCGATCGTCTTGACCGACAGGCGCAGCGGCACGGCCACATGCTTGAGGTGCATGCCAATCATCGTGTTGCCGATGTCGAGACCGGCGTCGGCCTTCACGAACTCGACCGCGACCGGGTCATCCATCGCCTCATAGACCGCCGTGGCGAACGAGCCGCCGGCCTTTGGCCGCGGGCGGACGCAGACGATCTCGTATCCGAACCGCTCCGCGTCAGCGCGCTCCATGATCAGGGCGCGGTTGAGGTGCTCACAGCACTGGGCTTCCAGGCAGAGGCCGCGTGCTTTCAGGATCGGCATGATCTCATCGACTACGGCTTTTGCCGCCTCGGGCGTCGAGCCCTTGCCGATCTTCTGCCCCATGATCTCGCTCGAGGAGCAGCCGACCACGACCTGCTGGCCGGGCTTGAGCGCGGCAACATCCAGCAATTCGAGCAGGGCTGCGCGGGCGGATTTACGGATCTCTTCATACATGAATGGTCATCTCCAGACAGTTATTAAAAATTCTTATTTCCATTGTAGCACGGCGCGGTGCATTTGACAATCCTCTGCAAGGCGTGTATCATGAGCGTTGACCAAATCATAACAGGAGGATTGCTGTTTTGAAACGCTTCTTTGCTTGTCTTCTCGCTGCGGCGCTGCTCGTCTGCTCCGGCTGCGGCATCAAATCCGAAAAGCCATCGACCAACGGCGCTGCCGGAAAAACGGAGAACTACTACGCCCCGCTGACCGGTGAGCCGCTGAGCACCAAGCCGGAAAATACCCGGCCGTTTGCCGTCATGATCAATAACATCGTCTACGCGCAGCCGCAGGTCGGCATCAGCAACGCAGACATGATCTACGAGATCCCGGCCGAGGGCGGCATCACGCGCATGATGGCCATTTTCAGCCACCTGTATGACGTGGAGTCCGTCGGCAGCATCCGCAGCCTGCGCCCGTATTATCTGAGCGTCGCCCTGTCGTATGACGCCATTGTCATCCACGCCGGCGGCAGCGAGCAGGCCTACAGCGATGTCAAGACCTACAACGCTGACCATCTCGACGGCGTGCGCGACGGCAACACCAGCTCCATGTTCTACCGCGATGCCAGCCGCGGTCAGCACGGCTCGGAGCACACGCTGTTCTTCCACGGCGCGAATGTGGAGGCACTTGTGAATCAGTACAAGTTCCGCACCGAGCACGAGAGCAGCTACAAGACCGGCCTGAACTTTGCCGACAACGCTGTCCAGCAGTGCACCGGCGGCGCGGCTGCGAATGTGCAGGTGACATTCAACACGTCCAAGAGCACGTCCTTTGCCTACCACGCCGACAGCGGCAAGTACACGGCTGTGCAGTATAAGGCCGACTATAAGGACGGCGCGACCGGCGAAGCGGTTCCGTTCTCCAATTTGCTCATCCTCTCGGCCGATATGAAAACGGTGGACAGCTACGGCCGCCTGGCCGTCGACCTCATCGGCAGCGGCACCGGCTACTTTGTGACCGGCGGCGAGTACGTGCCGATCAAGTGGTCCCGCAGCGACATCAACAGCTGCTTTACTTACACGCTCGAGGACGGCACGGCGCTGAACCTCTCGCGCGGCACGACCTATGTTGGCGTGATCCCGACCAACGGCGGCAGCGCAAACTTCAGCTGAGGACAAAATCAAACTATTTTGCAGCACTATGTGCGTGGGAAACCGCGCACATAGTGCTTTTTCTTTCGCAGCGTGGTTGCCTGTTTCCTAAAATATTTGCTATAATAGCTGTGCAGCCGGATATGACTGCAAGTGCACAGAAAGGAAGATCGCTATGACCTACAATTTTGATGAGATCATTGATCGCCGCCATACCAATGCGCTGAACACGGATGGTTTTCGCGGCTATATTTTTCACGCCGGCCCGGAAAAGGTGTTTGCTTTTAAGGACGAAGAATTTGTCCGCATGTGGGTCGCTGATATGGAATTTGGCGTGGCACCCGAGATTCTCGACGCGCTGCGCGCGCGGATCGACCACCGCATTTTTGGCTATACCGGCCTGTATGACGATGAATACTATCACACCTTCTCCAAATGGTGCAAGGATCATTATGACTGGGGCTTTCCCAAAGAGCAGCTGTGCGTCTCGCCGGGCATCATTCCCGCGCTGTACCAGCTGACGGAAACGCTTTGCGGCCCGGACGAAAAGGTGCTGCTCAACACACCTGCCTACGGCTATTTTCTCCATGCGGCGGAGTACGCCGGCGTGGATGTGCTGACTTCCCCGCTGCACAAAAAGGCAGACGGCACGTTTGAGGTGGACTTTGAGGACTTCGAGCGCAAGTGCGCCGATCCGGCGTGCAAGCTGGTATTCTGGTGCAATCCGCACAATCCCACCGGCCGTATGTGGACGGAGGACGAGCTGCGCCGGGTTGCTGCGATTATCGAAAAATATAACCTCTGGGTGGTGTCCGACGAGATCCACTGCGACCTGATCCGCTGCGGCCGCCGCCACATCCCGATGGCCAAGGTCATGGATCGCTACCCCAAGCTCATTACCTGCATGGCTCCCACCAAGACCTTTAATATGGCGGGTTTGGCGTTTTCCAACATCATCATCCGCGATCCCGCGCTGCGGGCGCGCTTTCAGGAGCGCGACAAGCTGTTCGGTATGGTCAACCCCATGTCGCTGACGGCGGCGCAGGCGGCCTATGCGCACGGCGGCGCGTGGCACGAGGCGCTCAAGCAATACCTCGACGAAAACTTCGCGTTTGTCAAGGCGTTTCTGGCACGGGAGCTGCCGGAGGCGGTTATGTATATTCCGGAAGCAACGTATCTGGCGTGGGTCGATCTGTCACGCTGTCTGCCGGATGTGGCGGATCTGCCGGACTTCTTCGCCAACAAGGCGGGTGTGCTGCTCGAGGGCGGGGATTCCCTCTTCGTCGGCAACGCCAAAGGGTATGTGCGCCTGAATCTCGCCATGCCGCGCGCGATCATTCAGACCGGGCTGGAGCGGATGCGCGATGCGATCCGCAAAGAGCAGGCAGAACATTAAAAAGAAATAGCAAAAGCCCGATATGGCTACTGTCATATCGGGCTTCTTCGTATTTTTATTCCCACGTTTTCCATACATCCGGGCAGTAGCCAATCGTGGCCTGCCTGCCGTTGCGGACGATGGGTGTCTGCAGCAGGGACGGATCCTCGAGCAGCCGCTCGATCTTGTCCTGCTCATAAGCCAGGTGCTGCACAAGCGCGTAGTCCGCCGCCTTGGGGTTGAGCATGGCGTCAAGTCCGACGGCATTTTTCACACTCGTCAGCTCGCCGCGGCTCATGCCATAGCGCAGCAGGTCGATGGCCTGATATGGGATACGGCGCTCCTTAAAATAGCGCTCGGCCTTTTTTGTGTCAAAGCATTTGGATTTGCCCCAGATCTGGATCTTCATGGCGCACTCCCCTGCTCAGACTTCGATGATCACGGGCAGCACCATGGGGCTGCGGCGCGTGGTCTTATACAGATAACCGCTGATGTTCGACTTCACGCGCCCCTTGATGGTCGCCCAATCGTGCTGTTTCTGCCGCTCACAGCTGGCAAGGCTCTCGTTGACGACGCGCTTGAGTTCGCCCATGAGTGCCTCCGCCTCTTTGACATACACAAAGCCGCGGGTGATGATCTCGGGATCAGCGACCGGCTTGCCGTTTTCGGACGAGAGCGTGATGATGGCCATGACGATGCCGTCCTCGGCCAGATGGCGGCGGTCGCGCAGCACGGCGCTGCCGACGTCGCCGATGCCGGTGCCGTCGATATACACGTCGCCCGCCGGAACATTGCTCGTCGCGCGCATGCTGCGCTTGGTGATCTCAATCACTTCGCCGTTTTTGGCCACAAGCACATTCTTTGGCTCCACACCCATGAGCTTGCCGATCTCGGCGTGTTTGCACAGCATGCGGTACTCACCGTGCACGGGGATGAAGTAGTGCGGCTTTGTCAGCGCGAGCATCATCTTCAGCTCCTCCTGGCATGCGTGGCCGGAGACGTGCAGCGGTGTATTGCGGTCGTAGATGACCTCTGCGCCCTTCTGGAACAGCTCGTCGATGACGCGGCTGATCGTGATCTCGTTGCCCGGAATGGCCGAGGCCGAGATGATGACACGGTCGCCGGCATCAATCGTGACCTGCTTGTGCTCGGAGAACGCCATACGGTGCAGTGCGGACATCGGCTCGCCCTGACTGCCGGTGCAGATGATGACGGTCTTGCTGCGCGGCAGGCTGCCGATCTGCGACATGTCCATCATGACGCCGTCCGGAATGTCCACGTAGCCGAGCTCCGTTGCCACGCGCATAACATTTTCCATACTGCGGCCGGTGATGCCGACTTTGCGTTTATACTTTGCAGCCACGTTGATGATCTGCTGCAGGCGGTGGACATTGGATGCGAACGTCGTGACGATGATGCGCTTATTGCAGTCTTTGAACAGCTCGTCAAAGCAGTCGATCACGCGCGCCTCCGAGGCACAGTAGCCAGGGCGCTCCACGTTCGTGGAGTCCGACAGCAGCGCGAGCACGCCCTCGTTGCCGAGCTGGCCGAGGCGTGGCAGATCGATCATGCCGCCCTGAATGGGCGTGAGGTCAATCTTGAAGTCGCCCGTGTGGATGACGGTGCCGATCGGCGTTTTGATGGCCAGCGCGACGGAATCGGCAATGCTGTGGTTCGTGTGGATGAACTCGATCTCAAAGCAGCCGAGTTTGAACCTGTCGCCCGGTTTTTTCGTGAAGATCTGCGTGTGATAGAGCAGGTCGTGCTCTTCGAGCTTGAGCTCGATGATCGCCGCCGTCAGGGGCGTTGCATAGATTGGCATGTCGAGCTGCTTGAGCACGTACGGGATCGCGCCGATGTGATCCTCATGCCCGTGCGTGATGACCATGCCGCGGATGCGGTTTTTGTTTGCCTTCAGGTAGCTGATGTCCGGGATGACCATGTCGACGCCGTAGAGATCCTGATCCGGAAAGCCCATGCCGCAGTCGACAAGGAACATGTCCTTGCCATACTCATAGACGGTGAGGTTCTTACCGATCTCACCGAGCCCGCCAAGCGGGATGATTTTCAATTTGGATGCCATTTGTAACTCCTTTACGTTCGCTTTCGGGCAGACTACTCCCCCGGAAGCAGGTTGATGTTTCGAAAAATATGTACGAAATGCGTTGCCCGCGGTATCAGATGACCAGAGTATCCCCAGAAATCCGTACCGTCAAACCTGTTACATTTCCATTCGGCCGGCCAGCGCCCGCAGGAGCGTGGCATCGTCCGCATATTCCAGATTGGAACCGACCGGAATGCCGTAAGCCAGACGCGTGATCTTCACGTCAAACGGCTTGAGCAGGCGCGCGATGTACATCGCGGTCGCCTCGCCCTCCGTGTCGGGGTTCGTGGCCATGATGACCTCCGTGATCCCGCCGGCAGCCACACGCTTGACCAGCTCTTGGATCCGGATGTCGTCCGGGCCAATGTGATTCATGGGCGACAGCACGCCGTGCAGGACGTGATAGACGCCGTTATACTCGCGGCTGCGCTCGAACGAGAGCACATCGCGCGGCTGCGCCACGACGCAGATAGTACCCTGGTCGCGCTTCGGAGAGGCGCAGATGGTGCACGTCTCCTGATCGGTGAGATTCTGGCAGATACTGCAGCAGTGGATATTTTTCTTGGCGTCCACAATGGCGGCTGCAAACTTCAGCGCCTCCTCCTCCGGGAGGGACAGAACATGAAACGCCAGCCGCTGCGCGCTCTTGCGCCCGACGCCGGGCAGCGCGGCAAACTGGTCGATGAGATTTTCAAGTGCGTTCGGAAAAAATGACATGGTACTACCGTCCTGAATCAAGCGTTGCGGATGGCGGCGATGGCTGCCGCTGCTGAAATCCATATGTAGGCGTGCCACATGTTCCGACCTGCTGGAAAGGATCGCGACCAATGAACAGCGCAGTCAGGGACTGGACATTGCCGACTTCCTGCTGATGGAGGACACGCCGCAGATGATTCTTGCGAGGATGATAGAACGCAACCCCGTACTGCAGACCTTCATCGACACCTTCGGCCTCGAACTGGTGGATGCAGGGAGGGTGGAATGACGGAAAGGTATCGGACAGCTTGCTGTCCCATGAAAAAGGGGTTGTAAAATCCCGTAGCATATTAGGGCATTTTCACCGCCTCCGCTCCGCTTCCGGCAGTCAAAAAGCCCATAGGCCGAGGGATGTCCCTCCGACTTCAAATATATGCCTCCGGTAATAGGACGGGATTTTACAACAGAAATTATAATCATAAAACGAACGGATATGAGTAATACACAATACGCGGTCTGCCACCTGCAGCGTGGCAGCGGTAATGACTCTGGTATGTCATGCCATATAGAAAGAAAGGATGCCAAGGGGAAGAAATATGTCCCGGACAATGCCGATGCTGGCCGGACACATCTCAACCGGGAACTGGTCAAGTTTCCCGATGGCGTGTCCAGCCGCACCGAGGCGATACAGCACCGCATCAATACCGCCGGACTGCGCCGAAAGGTCGGCAAAAACCAGACAAAAGCCATCCGTATCATCCTGACCGGGACACATGAACAGATGATGAAGATTGCCAATGGCGGCAGACTGGACTGTTGGATTGATGCCAACCTCAAATGGCTAAGGGATACATTCGGGAATGAGAACCTTGTATCGTGCGTGCTGCACATGGACGAGAAGACTCCCCACCTGCACGCCACCATCGTTCCCATTGTGACCGGGGAGCGAGTCCGCAGGAAACGTGAGGGTGAGAAGAAGTATGAAACGAAATCCGGTCCCCGGCTGTCGGCGGATGATGTGATGCGACGTACGCGGCTGCACGAATACCAGAACAGCTATGCTGCGGCCATGAAACCGTTCGGGCTGCAGCGAGGCATTGTCGGCTCCACCGCCAAACATCAGGCAAATTCGGATTATTACAGGCAGCAGGTCATCCGTTATGAGGAGGACATAGCCAAGTTGCAGGCAGATGTGGAGAAGGCGCAGGAGGGCAGGAACACCATCCTCTCGTGGTTCGGCAAGGGAGACCTTGCCAAAGCGAAAAAGGAACTATCGGACAAGGATGAGAAGATTGCCGAACTCAATAAACAGATTAAGGCTCTTCAGGCAGAAAAGGCACGGTTGCAGGAGCAACATAAATCAGGAATCGAAAAGCTGCGGAACGGCTACCAGAAAGAGATAGACGCAGCCATCCGCAGGGCGGAGACCGCCGAGCGGCAGTCAGAAGAGAAAGATGCCGTCATAGACAGGCAGCGAAAACAGATAGGCCTGCTTGACCGTAAGGCAAACCCTCAGCGTTATAGCCTCTCATCCGGTGCCGAGCTTGTCCGAATCAACGTGTCCAACTACCGGAACCCGTCGCTCCACATCTGGACACGGGTCGGCGAGGAGCTTTTTGAGGACACCAAATTCCAGATAGACTATGATGTGGCCCAAAGACATTTTAACGGCCAGATCACGGACGAGGAATTTGTCAACGCCGTATTCGAGCCGCAGGAACAGGTAAGCGTGAAGCAGGCCGAGCTGTTGGGCGCTGCTTTCACTCTTGCCGCCGGTGGACAGGCAGAGGTTCATGTCGGCACCAGTGGTGGAGGGGTGTCTTCGGAACTTCCGTGGAATGATAAGAAATCCAAAGGATTGAAACGATAAAGCTATCAATTCAATAGATAGATTAGCAGAAAAATATCTACTTTTGTATTGGATATAAAAATATAACGATGAAATTATCAAAATTATATAGTAAGTCACTTTGGAAAGACAGTTTTTTGTACGCAGTTAGTTTCATTGCTGCTATAGAAACTATTTGTGCTATCGCTAATTTTAGCATTACAGATATTTGCAATATACAGAAGTGGTGGGAGAAAGGCTTGGTTATTGTGGGTGTATTTTTATTATTTTGGCTTATAATATCTGTAGTAAAGGCATTCAGAGCAGACCATTCAATCACTTTAAAAATAAAAGGAATCAATGTTAAAATTGAAGAAGGGGATATATTTGAGTCAACAGATTGGAAATTAATCCCTTTTAATGAATTTTTTGATACCACTGTAGATGATGTCGTTATTGCTCGGAACTCGTTGAATGGAAAATTCATAGAAAGATTACAAGATATTGATGATTTGAAGCGACAAATTAACGAAGCAGAAGACATACCTGGAATGAAAAGAAAAACAAAAGCAGGTAAAATTTGTTATCCACTTGGACGAATCATTGTATATCAAGATTATTTGTTATTGGCATTTTCTCATTTTGAGAATAATCAGGCTAAACTATCTCATAACGATTACGAAATTTGTCTTAGGGCGATGTGGAATGAAATAAGCAGAGTATATGCTAATAAACCTATTGCTATACCGTTACTTGGGGGAGGAATAACACGCATTACAGATAAGAATGAATTTAATTTGCTTCGTTGCATTCTTTGTACGCTTAAAACATCGAATGCTCCAATATATCAACCGATAACAATTGTATTGACACGAGAAACTATTGATAAAATTAATTTGTATGATATTAAAAAAATATTTTAATCATGTATTACAGGACAAGAACTTACATCGCCGGAGATTGGGATCATGACAAAGATGCTGTTGAAGCATTACACCGATGGAATGAGAGTTCCAAATACGGACTTTCGTTTTCAGATGCTCATGAGTTAAAGCAAGCAAAGGACACAAGTCTAAATTGCTCGATTAAAAGGTCATTGGCTGAGAGATTGGATGCATCTAAAACATTTATCCTTATCGTTGGTGACCATACCAAAGAGTTAAAAGCTGGAGGATGTCAATACTGTGGTAGTTATAACAGCTATAGGGGAACCTGTAGCAGAGGTCATACAATAGATACTCGAAGTTATATTGATTTCGAATGTGAGAAAGCAATTCGAGATGGTTTAAAGATAATAGTCCTATATAAATCAACATTCGTCAATAGGGACAAATGCCCAGAAGTAATCAGATGGAAAGGCATTCATGTTCCTATGGAAAAATGGATTGGAAATACCTTATATTGGGATTATGATTCGGTGAGAAATGCTATTGGACAATAACTAAACACTGCCCCATAGTTTTTTGTCTATGGGACAGTGTTTTATTTACCAAGTTATCACTCTATCTACAATCTCCTGTTGTTCGGCGCTGCTACGACGCAGATAGATACGGGTAGTTTCTATGCTTTCATGTCCCATGAGGTCAGCAAGCAGAGCTATGTCATTGAATTTCTCCAAAAAATTCTTGGCAAACCGATGGCGGAAAGAGTGGGGATAAACGACTTTTTCATTCAGTCCGTATTTCACAGCATAGTTCTTCAACTGCTGGGCGATACCTCTTGTAGTGATACGCTCTCCGAAACGATTGAGAAAAAGGTAACCACTTGTGCGATTGCTTTTGATCAGCCATTCGGCTGCCTCCTTGCGTAATGTCTTCGGGATATAAATTCGGCGTATTTTGCCACCTTTGGTGTAAATATCGTAATACCCAATCTGAACATGCTCTACTTTTATTTGTATCAATTCACTGACTCTTGCGCCAGTCGCAGCGAGGAAACGCACTACAAAATACCATGTCAAATTATTTTCCCTTTTCAGTTTGTTTTTTAGGAAGATGTAGTCAGCATTGCTGATTACATTCTCTAAATATGAACGCTGTTGCACCTTGACAGATTTTAATCGCAAGCGCGGCTTTTTTATGCACTCAAGGTATTTATTCATAGCCTGTATGCGCAGATTCACAGTCTTTGGTTTGAAGGTTTCGATGAGATAAGTTTTATAGATAAGCAAATTTCGCTTGTTCAATTCCCTATGCCTGGAATAATACTCCTTGATGGCATAAAGATAAGCATTAATAGTATTTTCCGCCATATTCCCTTGACGCAAATACAATTCAAAATCTTCGTTGTTCATATTCTCTACATTATTAGTTAAACAAATTGTTATCACTAATAATGTAGAGAGTGGTTAGTGTTTTGAGTTCCTATTATGAGAAGTTCCTCGCCACGGGGGTGGTGAAGTGCATTGATGAGGAGATTCCGTTTGAGATTCCAAGTAGTTGGGAATGGACACGCATATCGTCTATATTTCAACTTAATCCAAGGGTAGAAGCCAATGATAATATGCTTGCAGCATTTATTCCAATGGAAGCAATTAGTGCTGTATATGGTTCAGATTACCATTACTATGAAAGGAAGTGGAAAGAAATAAAATCCGGCTTTACTCAGTTCGCTGACGGAGATATAGCATTTGCTAAAATAACGCCATGCTTTCAAAACAGGAAATCAGCCGTTTTCTCTAATTTACCAAATGGTATAGGAGCAGGAACAACAGAATTAAAAGTTTTACGTCCATATGGGGAAACTATAAATCGTTTCTATACCTTGTATTTCCTTGAAAGTCCATACTTTATTGATGAAGCTACTTTTAAAGGTACAGCAAATCAACAGCGTATTGTTGTTGGGTATTTGGAAAACAAGCTTTTTCCGTTACCTCCAATTGAAGAGCAATGTCGAATTGCCGGTAAAATTGCTGAAGTTTTACCGATAGCGGATAGATATGGCAAGACTCAAACAAAACTTGATAATCTAAATGTAGAATTAAAAAATATACTTAAAAAATCTGTTCTTCAAGAAGCAATACAGGGCAAACTTGTTCCACAGATAGAGGCAGAAGGCACAGCACAAGAGCTACTTGAACAGATACAACAGGAGAAGCAAAAACTTGCCAAAGAAGGCAAGTTAAAGAAATCAGCTCTCAATGATTCCATTATTTTCAAAGGTGACGATAACAAGTATTGGGAGAAGATTGGAAAAGAAGTGTGTTGTATTGACGATGAAATGCCTTTTGAAATACCTGAAACTTGGGCTTGGGTAAGACTTAATGATATTTGTTCTTATATCCAACGAGGGAAATCACCAAAATATTCTCTAATAAGGAAATATCCTGTTATAGCGCAAAAGTGCAATCAATGGAGCGGATTTTCTATTGATAAAGCACAATTTATAGAACCTTCTACATTGATGTCCTACAGCGAAGAACGATTGTTGCAAGATGGTGATTTGATGTGGAACTCTACGGGATTAGGCACATTAGGCAGAATGGCTATTTATCGGAGCAGTCTAAATCCGTATGGTATAGCCGTTGCTGATAGCCATGTTACTGTCATACGGGCATTAAAACAGTTTGTGCTTCCTAAATATCTCTATTACTATTTTTCAAGCAATACAGTACAATCTGTTATTGAAGATAAAGCTGATGGAAGTACTAAACAAAAGGAACTTTCAACTGCAACAATAAAAAGCTATATTCTGCCACTTCCTCCCTTTGCAGAGCAACAGCGAATAGTGGCTAAAGTTGAAGAATTAGCAAGTATTATGAGCAGATAAATGGGCAAGCCGTTCAGATAGAGTGTGATTATGACTTTCCCTATAGTTGGTCGCTTGTGAGATTATCCTCAATTTGTTCTCTCATTGATGGCGAAAAGAAAGAGGGACAGCAGTTGTGTCTTGATGCAAAATTTTTACGAGGCAAGAGTGCCGGAGAATATCAGCAAAGAGGCAAATTTGTCCACAAAGGAGATAATATCATCCTTGTGGATGGGGAGAACTCCGGCGAAGTTTTCACAGTGCCTTGCGATGGCTATATGGGTAGCACATTTAAGCAACTCTGGGTTAGTTCTATTATGCATTTGCCGTATGTCTTAAACTATATTCTGTTCTACAAGGAGTTATTGCGAAAGTCTAAACGAGGCGCAGCCATTCCACATCTAAACAAGGAGATATTCTATTCGCTTATTATCGGCATTCCACCGTACCAAGAGCAAATGAGAATTGTGAACAGAATCAATGAAATATACAGCAAGATTAAGGGCTGATTAGCCCTTAATCTTGCTATTTACTAATTCTATTTTTGTCACAATTCTTTTCTGCTCAAGTAAAGGCGGCAAAGGAATCAATAAATTATTTAGACTTTTGTTATTAAGTGTTTTTCCTTTTATAGCATCTTTAGAATCTCCACTATTAGAAATTGTAGGGAGAATATAAAACAGATAATCTCGAAATATATTATTAACATCTGCATATGGCACAATCGTGATTATAGCTTCGTTATGATAGGCATCTACCCCTAAGATAGATGTGCGTCCTACAGTAAGTTTGAAACTCATAAGCAAACTACCTTTAGGAGTTGGATAACACTTAAAGATTTCATTAACAGCTATATCTGACACTTTTTCTTTTACTGCTTTTATTGTCCCTCCTTCAACCATATCTGATATTGAAACCCAATTATGTTTACCATTACTCCAATATACCTGCTCTCCACGCGGTGGTGTCTTTCCTATACGCATTTTAACGATTGTGCCGAATCGACACCACATCCAAGTTGGAGGGATTTCAAAAGGAATATCGCCAGTTATATCAACCACTTTACTTCCTATCTGCTCATAATACTTGTTATCGTCACCTTTGAAAATGATAGAATCATTGAGTGCAGACTTTTTCAACTTGCCTTCATTCACAAGGCGCTTTTTCTCTTTACGAATCTCGGCAAGTAATTCTTCGGCTGTTCCTTCCTCAACAATTTGTGGAACAAGATGTCCCTGTATTGCCTCTTGTAAAATAGATTTTTTCAGTTGTTCCTTGACAGAGGTATTTAGTATGTTAAGTTCACTTTGCGCCTTGTCATACCTTATTATTAAGGGTTGCAAACTTTCAATTTGATTAACAATTCGCGCCTGTTCTGATATGGGAGGAACTGTAACCAAAATGGAATTCATCTTTTCCTGATTCATCTTTGGCTGTGCAGTCCCTGTTACATAATTCACAAGTGATATGGCGTTTATAAACAAAGCTATGTATGCCAGATTAAGTCCTCCGCATACATCAAGGACATGAGCATGATTATTTACCCAATATTTCCCTTTGGCTATAAATGCAATAGGAGTACTTCTGTTGATAAGGTTTGCGCCATCTTCTCCTATCAACAACAAGTCTTTGTCAAAAAGATATTTATCAACTTTATCAATTACTCCAGATGCCCCGTAGTAATCGTACACCTTTTTAAGAGTTTGCCGCTGGGCAACAGACAATGGGATCCTCTCGCTATCCCGATTTATCATTAAACTTCCAAACCTGCACCACTCCCACCCTTGTGGAATCTCAAACGGAATCTCCTCGTCAATGCACTTCACCTCCCCTGTGGCGAGAAACTTCTCATAATAGGAATTGTCCTCACCGCGATAGATAATGGATTCGTTCTTGTCTTTTTTGATTTTCTTCTCTTTGACCAACCGAGCCTTTTCCTCCCTAATCCGTTCAAGAAGTACTGATGCAGGTTCGTCATTCGGATCTTGCGGTACAAGTTTTCCCTGTATCGCCCATTGAAGTATGCTGTTTTTAAGTTGTTTTCCGTTCATTTATTTGCTGTATTGAAATGTGAAACGCTGTCTCACATATTTATCATTCGGGATATTCGTCAAGAATCTTGTCAAGTTGAGCCTGCAATTCTTCTCGCTTTGGGAGGTATAATTGGTATCTGGCAGCAAAAAGTTGATTCGTAATACCTTCGAGTGCATACTCCAACAGCAGCTCATCTTTCTTTGCGCCCAACACAATCCCGATAGGAGGATTATCATCATTCTGACATATCTCTGTCTTGAAATAGTTCAGGTAAAGATTCATCTGACCTATGTCTCCATGCTTGATCTCACCCCGTTTTAAGTCTATCAGAACATAACATTTCAATATGCAATGATAGAACACCAAGTCCACCTTGAGTCGTCTGCTTCCAATGTGCATCACAAACTGGCGCCCCACGAAGGCAAACCCCCGTCCGAGTTCCAGTAAGAACTTTTCCATATTGGCCTTCAGAGCTGCTTCCAATTCACCTTCCTTGTACTGTTTCTTCTGCGGAAGTCCGGCAAATTCCAAGACAAAAGGATCCCTAATAATATCCTGTGGAGTAAGCACCTGATGCCCCTCGTTTGCCAAAGCCAATACTCCTTTCTTATCCGTACTCAATGCAAGCCGCTGAAACAATGCACTTTTTATTTGCCGTTTCAGCTCCCGCACTTTCCAGCCTTGGCGTATGGATTCCGTGAAGTAGAACTTCATCTCCAAAGGGTCATCACATTTCAACAACTCGAAATAATGACTCCATGTCAATTTGTGAGACAGTGTCTCACTTTTTGGGAAAGCGAGATAGAGTTTACGCATATAGGTTAAATTGGACCGGCTGAACCCACGACCGCATCTTATTGTCAAGTCCTTTGATAGATTTACGAGAAGTTGCTTGCCGTATTCGGCCCGAGCCATCCCTTTTTGCTCAAATTCAACAATATATTGTCCTGTCTTCCAGTTCGCATCAAGAAGGTGTGCATTTACGGCTGTTATGGCATCGGCCTTAGCCTCCGTCCATAAATCCGTAATATGGTTGACAAGTTCACTGTACGCCGGATCGTTATATTGCACTATCGTTGTTTCTGTATTCATCTTCTTTTTCTAATAGGTCACCTTTCTATTTCTATACCGAGAATTTTCTGTATCTCGGCCAAGGTCTTGTCTATCTCATGGTCAAGAGCCGCCCGTTTTTTGTAATAGTCAGCCAGCAGCTCGGCCGGAGGCAAAATTTCTTCATCTTCTTTCGGGAACTTGCATAAGTCGAAATTGCAGTCAGAACCAATCAGGTCTTCGACTGAATAGCAGCGAGCTTTCTCGTTCCCTTCCTCAATAATGATTTCCTTACGGTTATCCCACCATTCTTTGATAGGATTACAATGTTCCAAACGCATCGGTTTTGTTTTGGAGAAATGCTTGTATCCCTCCGGCATATCCAAACGATAGAACCATGTCTCTTTGGTAGAGTAACCGACAGGTGAATCTTCTGCCTTTTCATTATTGAAAAACAGAATATTCGTTGCTATGCTGGTGTAAGGCGAAAAAATGCTTCCTGGCAATCGAATGATTGTATGCAGATTAAAATCACGCAACAATTTTGTCTTTATGGCTATCTTGGTATTGTCCGCGCCAAACAGAAAGCCATCAGGAACAATAACGGCTGCTCTGCCGTTTTTCTTCAAGCGATACATGATAAGCACCATGAACAGGTCGGCAGTTTCACTGCTTCGCATGTCGGAAGGAAAATGAGACTTGACATCGGCTTTTTCGTTCCCACCATATGGAGGATTCATGAGTACGACATCAAATTTATCCTCTTCCGTATAGTTGAGAACATCTTTAGTCAGTGAGTTGTCATGAAATACCAATGGCTTATCTATGCCATGGAGCAAGAGATTTGTTACACACAGCATATAAGGGAATTGTTTCTTTTCGATACCAAATACAGATTGATTAAACTTCTCTCTGTCTTCAGCAGTAACCACTCGCTTGTCAAGTTCTCCAAGCCAACTGGTAATAAAGCCACCGGTTCCACAAGCAAAATCCGCCATCTTCTCCCCAATCTGCGGCTTAATTATTTCCGCCATAAATTCAGTTAAAGCTCTCGGCGTATAAAACTCGCCGGAAGATCCGGCGGACTGCATTTCCTTGAGTATGTTTTCGTAAATTTCACCGAAAGCATGACTTTCTTCATAGTCGGCAAGATTGAGATCGTCAATTACATTCAGAACCTGTCGGAGTTGTACCCCATCTTTCATATATTGGTTGGCATCTTCAAAAACAGTTCTTACGATTGCTTGCCGGATAGGTGTGTCGGGAGTAATCTCTATCTTCTTGAGTTTATCAAATACCACATTGTTGACAAATAATAGCAGGTCATCTCCCGTCAGGGCATGCCCGCTTCCATCATCGTGAGCCCAATTACGCCAACGGCATTCTTCAGGAATAATGGATTTATAATCATCCTCCATTTCCCAGTCATTCTCTTTCTCGTCATAAACTTTAAGAAAGAGCATCCATGCCATCTGCTCTATGCGCTGTGCATCACCATTGATACCGGCATCATTGCGCATTATATTGCGTATCCGTTTTACGAAATTCGACAAACTCATATTTTACTTTTCTTTTTATGCTACATTATATATCAGTTGAGTCAGATTGTTTACTGCATTAAGGTAACCTTGCTTGCCGCCAAACAGTCTGGCAATGTTTGCAGGGGAGCCAAATCTTCTGAATGGATCGTTTTTCAAAACCGAAAGATTCTCCAGTTCAGAAATACCCTCGTCCATATATTTGTCAAGCAGAGCTTCAAGCACGAGTCTGGCTTGCTCTCCATATTTACTAAAGACATCTCGTTTCTTTACTTGCTCTGCTCGTTCTCGTCTTGTCAAGGTCTTCTTTCCGTATGCAATATGACAGATAAAGTCAAAGTCATCCACATCATCCATATTCCGGTCATGCTTCAGAACCGCAAGGTCAATACCGGCTTCTTTAAGCATTTCCGCTATCTCGCTTTTCCTTTTTAGGGCATTCCACTTAGAGGTAAAGGTTTCTATTGTCGCATATGTGTCAATAATATTCTTCTTAGTATAATCTGTGATGCTTTCTGTACGAAGTAGTTTCCCGTTCGTATCATAAACGGAAACCACTTTATTGATTACTTTTACTTCACAACCATTTTTATCCACAATTGGTTTTGGTCGTGGCACCGGTGTCGGGCACTCACAAGGATTTTTGCCACAGACGGGACATACCGAAGGTGGAGTAGGTTTTGGACAGACACAAGGATTTTTGCCGCAAACAGAACATGGCTTCGGAGGATAATCTGGATCAATCTCTATCGGGCCATCCCAATCCGGATCAGCAAAAAGGCGTGTCACATTGCGAAAGTCCATTACTACAAAATGTGTTTTCCCTTCTTTTTCACGAATGCGGGTGCCTCGTCCTATAATCTGCTTGAACTCTGTCATTGAGCCGATCTGTTGGTCGAGGACTATGAGTTTGACCATTTTACAGTCAACACCAGTTGATAGTAATTTACTGGTCGTAGCTATTACCGGATATTTTGATGCAACAGAAATAAAATAATCCAGTTTCCCTTTGCCATATTCATCGCTGCCAGTAATGCGGACTACATAGTCGGGATTCTTTTTGCACATATCTGCATTGGCATTGACCAGTGCGATTCGCATTCTCTCCGCATGCGCCTCGTCAGCACAAAATACAATGGTTTTTGCCATACGATCTGTGCTTTTGAGATAGTTGGTTATTTCTTGTGCTACTTCCCGATGGCGATCTTCAATCACGATGTTATAGTCGTAGTCACTGTTGTTGTATATCCTGTCTTCGATTTCATTGCCGTAAATATCCTTTTGGCCTTTGATTGGTCTCCACTCATCCCCGATGTTTGTTGAAATATTTATGACTTTAAACGGAGCAAGGAAGCCATCTTCTATCCCGTTTTTCAAACTATATGTATAAACAGGCTCACCAAAATATCCAATGCTTGATTGATAACGTGTTTCTTTTGGCGTTGCAGTCATTCCGATGTGTGATGCAGAGGAAAAATAATCCAGTATGGTGCGCCAGTTGCTGTCATCTTTTGCACTTCCTCTATGACACTCGTCAATGATTACGAGATCAAAATAATCCGGATTAGGGAAAAGCTCTCGATAGTTTTTTGCATCATTTTGTCCGATAAGTTGCTGGTAAAGTGCAAAATACACTTGATGAGAAAGCAATTCCTTCAATTTGTCCTTGTCCTTGGAATAATCTATTTTATGGATTACTTTTTCCAAAGGCTTGAAATCTTGTTCAATGGATTGATCTACCAATATATTGCGGTCGGCCAGATAAAGAACTTTTTTCTTTAATCCACTCTTAAGCAGTCTCCAGACTATTTGAAACGCAGTGTATGTCTTACCTGTACCGGTAGCCATCACAAGTAAAATACGGTTTTGCCCTTTTGCAATGGCGTTGATAGTACGATTTATAGCATTAAGTTGATAATATCTTGGAGGGAAAATATTTTGTCCGCTACACAATGGCTGGTTAATGACAGCTTCCTCCTGTTCATTAAGCCCGTTTCCTTCGTTTATCTCTTTTTTATACCGTTCAATCAATTCTTCGCGGGTCGGAAATTCATCCATACCGAAACATCGTTCCTGTCCGGTTAGAAAATCATGCTCGGCAAAACCCTCTCCATTAGAACTGAACGCAAATTTGACATCGAGCATTTTTGCGTATTCCATCGCTTGTTGTAAACCATAGGAAACAGTATGCTTGGCATCCTTTGCTTCAATAATAGCGATTGGCGTAGCTTTATTCACATAAAGCACATAGTCAGCGAACTTTGGTTTTTCACGATGCACAATATTGCCATGCAAGCTGATTTTACCATCGGTAAATTTCACTTGTTGTTCCATGAAAATACTATCTTTTGTCCATCCCTTGCTTGTGATGGCTTCGTTGATATAGCGGAACTTTACATCTTCCTCTGATAATTCATGACTGATGCCCATGTTCATATAATATTTTATTATCGGAAGTTCAACTCATCAAAACTCGGAGTTCAATATTCGGTTATCTATATCATTGGCGTTCTTTCTCGTCAGTTATCAAATCTTTCAAATCTACTTGAAGTATCTTTGAAATCGCTAAAAGTGTTTCCAAATCCGGCTGGTACCTGTTGCAAGCGTAACTATTGATTGTACTGAAACTCTTGCCAACTTGTTTTGCAAGCCAAGTTTGTGATATACCTTTTTGCTCAAGAATATCTTTTATCCTGTTCAACTTCATACCACTCTGAATTTTGCTACAAAATTACGCTAAATTTTGCGATATTAGGGCACTTTCGACGAACAAAATTGCTTTCATGCAAAAGAACACACTTTTTGAACAGAAAAATGGGTTGATAGCATGTACTGTTTTCTTAGAAAAACTTATAAATCGCGGGAACTTTGCGGTATCAAATTACAACGAGTATTGAATGTATAATTTGATAATCAGAAAGATATAGAATGTTATTCGGTTCAAGTGTGGAGCCGATTTCGTTTATCAATCTGAAGGTTGTGGCGAACCCATAGCAAAATAAACGAAGATACAATACCCCACACCTGATAGATATGGGATAGGTACACAGAAGTGCACCTTGCCATATGCTAACAAGAAATGAGTGCTGTTCGTTGTCCTTTGCTATTGAAAATTGCCACATTTTCAGATTAGGACAAGTGCGAAAACACTTTCTGTATGTCTGCCGCTTGCGCGACAAGACAAAAATAGAAATTATTTTTCACATTGAACAACACTCATGTAAAAACAGCAGCAAATTACGCCAAAAAGTTCCTGAAAATCAATATTGACTTCGAACAATGTTATTTCAATTTGGGAAACTGCGCGCTGCACGATCCCTCCGCATGAAACCGGAGGAATCATCGTCCGACGCATCCGCACGGACATCCGCCCTTTCAGCGAACGAAAAACGGAATCCCGCAGGATTCCGTTTTCCAGTCGTTCGGGCAGGATCACTCCTCCCCCATCACCTCGCGTCGATAACGTTTCAGCGCCTCGCCCAGCACGCGGATCGCACGCTGCAAATCCTGCTGGCAAAGCACATAGGCGATGCGCACCTCGTTGCGACCGCACGTCGGGTCGGAGTAGAACCCCGAGGCGGGAGCCAGCATCACCGTCTCGCCCTCGTAGTCGAATTCGCCGAGGCACCACGCGCAGAAACGGTCGCTGTCGTCGATCGGCAGCCGCGCCACGGTGTAGAATGCACCCATGGGGATCGGCGAATAGACGCCCGGCAGGCGGTTCAGACCGTCGATCAGGCACTTGCGGCGGGCGATATACTCGTCGTACACCTCCGTATGGTACTCGCGCGGCGCATCGATCGACGCCTCGGCGACGATCTGCCCCACGAGCGGCG
>ERZ780168.1278-NODE-1278-length-27165-cov-9.339653_pt1 | contig 27165 bp, 26 predicted proteins | sample MGYA00510981_ERZ780168 | MGnify/ENA primary metagenome ERZ780168 (study PRJEB29588, sample SAMEA2158769) | human gut metagenome | biome: human gut; feature: human-associated habitat; material: faeces | place: Denmark | collected 2008/2010 ...
GGCGGTGGGCCTCGGCGACGAAGGCGTCGAAATCGGCCATCGTGCCCAGCTCGGGGTTCACGGCGCAGTAGTCGCGGATCGAATAGTAGGAGCCGAGCGAGCCTTTGCGCCCGGCCTCCCCGATCGGATAGACCGGCATGAGCCACACGGCGTCGACGCCGAGGTCTTTGAGGAAAGGCAGTTTTGAAGTTGCCGCGCGCAGCGTGCCTTCGGGCGTGAGCTGGCGCACGTTCATTTCATACAGGACGGCCTGCGGCCAAAAACAATTCATAATTCACAATTCATAATTACCTTGTCCGCAATCAGCCGGCGCACGCCGCGGATTTCAAGTTCGACGGGGGCACCTTCGTTCGCCACCTCGACCGCATTGCGGGTGATCCGGACCGTCAGGACCCGGTCCCGGAAATTGACCTTGAACGAGAGGGACTCCCACGCGGCCGGCAGCTGCGGGTCGAACGACAGCACGCCGTCGCGGACGCGCATGCCCCCGAAGCCCTCGACCACCGAGAGCCACGACCCGGACCTCGCGGTTGTAGTCGTCGAGGTCCAGGCGCGCCGTGCGCAGGTAGAGTTCGTAGGCCTTGTCCAGATCGCCGATACGCGCGGCGAGGATGGCGTGGACGCAGGGCGAGAGCGACGATTCGTGAACCGTGCGCGCCTCGTAGAAGCGGAAGTTGCGGCGGACGGTGTCGAGGTCGAAATCGTCGCCGAAGAAATAAAGCCCCTGCAACACGTCGGCCTGCTTGATCAGGCACGAGCGCAGGATGCGGTCCCACGACCAGCGCTGGTTGATGGGGCGATCCGCAGGGTCGAGGTCTTTGGCCAACGTCTGCTCCTTGTCCAGATAGCCGTCCTGCTGGAGGAAGATGCCCAGTTCGCGGTTCTCGCCGAAGTACATGCCGTCGGCGATTTCGAGCCACCGCTTCGTCTCGGCCGTCTCGTCGAAACGTCGCTTCGCGCAGATGCGCGCGTAGTCCGCAGGGCGGTTTTCACGCACCCACGCCGCCGACTCGGCGGCATAGCGCATCGACCAGCAGGCGATGTAGGAGGTATACCAGTTGTTGTCGACGTTGTTCTCGTACTCGTTGGGACCCGTGACGCCCAGCATGACATATTTTCGCCGCGCCCCGGACCACGTGATGCGCTGCGCCCAGAAGCGCGCCACGGACAGCAGCACCTCCAGCCCGCAGTCGGCCAAATACGCCGTGTCGCCGGTATAGCGGATGTAGTTGAAAATCGCGTAGGCGACGGCGCCGTTGCGGTGGATCTCCTCGAAGGTGATCTCCCACTCGTTATGGCACTCGATGCCGGTAAAGGTCACCATGGGATACAGCGCGCCCTTCAGGCCCTGCTGCTTGGCGTAGTAGGCCTGCGCAATGGCGGAATTGAGCTTATGGGAGCCGGAGGTGTTGTTGCCCTCGAACTTGTAGTAGATGCGCGCCGGGGTACCCAGCTTATCCTCCAGGCAGTAGGCACGCACCAGGGGAGAGGGACGATACATCTTATAGAAGTTCCGCACGTCCTCCGGAATGGGGATCAGGGCAGTGTCGTTGTCCATCTCCTGCTTTACCAGCTCGGCGCAGAACACGTGGCCCATCTCCTCCGCCGTCATGGGCTTCAGGGTGCCGGGGTTCAGCAGGGGAGCGGGCTTCGTCTTCATGTCGGCGCGCACATTGTACCAATACCGGGGCATCTCGTCCTCGGAGAGATAGATCTTGTAGGGAATGTCGCGGTTTTTCAGTTCTTTCATGGTTGTGTTCTCCTTTCAGTATTGGTCAGCGCGATACGCTGTGTTACGCAAAATAGTCGATCTGCATGGCGTGCTTGACCTTGGCCAGGGTATCGGCCGCAGCGGCCTGTGCTGCCTCGGTGCCCTGCCGCAGCACGTCCATCACATAGCCGGGGTCCTTTTCCAGCTCCTCGCGGCGATTACGGATAGGCTCCAGCGTCTCCTGCAGGACGTTGTTCAGGAACTTCTTGACCTTCACATCACCCAGGCCGCCCCGCTGATAGTGGGCCTTCAGTTCGTCCAGATTGGCGTAGTCCGGCAGGTATTTGGCAAAGTGCTCATTATTGCAGAAGGCGTCCAGATACATGAACACCGGGTTGCCCTCGGTCTGGCCGGGGTCGCTGACCTGCAGGTGGTTGGGGTCGGTGAACATACCCATGACCTTGGTGCGGATGTCCTCCGGCTTGTCGGCCAGATAGATGCAGTTGCCCAGGGATTTGCTCATCTTTGCCTTGCCGTCGGTGCCGGGCAGACGCAGGCAGGCCTCGTTGTCCGGCAGCAGGGCCGTGGGCTCCACCAGCGTCTCGCCATACAGCTCATTGAAGCGGCGGACGATCTCGCGGGCCTGCTCCAGCATGGGCAGCTGGTCCTCGCCTACGGGCACGGTGTCGGCCATGAAGGCAGTGATGTCCGCCGTCTGGCTGACGGGATAGGTCAGGAAGCCCATGGGGATGCTGTGGTTGAAGCCCCGCAGCTGGATCTCCGCCTTCACGGTGGGGTTGCGTTCCAGCCGGGCCAGCGTCACCAGGTTCATGTAGTAGAAGGTCAGCTCCGTCAGCTCACACACCACGGACTGGATGAACATATGGCACTTGGCAGGATCCAGACCGCAGGCCATGTAGTCCAGCGCCACCTGGAGGATGTTCTCCCGCACCTTACCGGGGTTGTCGAAATTGTCGGTCAGGGCCTGGGCGTCGGCGATCATAAAGAACAGCTTTTCAAACTTGCCGCTGTTCTGCAGGATGACGCGGTTGCGGAGGGAGCCCACATAGTGGCCCACGTGCAGGCGGCCGGTGGGACGGTCGCCGGTGAGGATGATCTTACCCATAATCGTGATTCCTTTCTGTATGACAAATGTTTTTTCGAGACAACAAAAAAGTCTGTCCCATGGAAAATCCATGGGACAGACTGAAAATACAAATCTGCGGTACCACCCACATTGGCGTAAAAACGCCCACTTTGCGCGCACTGTCATGCGTTCCGCCGGGATAACGGCCGCGGCTGCCGTCGGGTATTACTCGCCATCTGGCTTTCTCCCCGCCCTCGTAAGTCCATTCACCGCACGTTCCGCTGCCGCGCTTTCACCGATACGCGGCTCTCTGAAAGTTTCCTGTGCGATTACTCCTCTTACTCAACGGTTTTTGAAGTATGGGGTTATTGTATCACCTTTTTTGCGGATGTCAAGAAAAAATTTTATCGGACGGCGCTATCTGCACAGCATTTCCAGCAGCTGCGGGGCGGTGTCCGCGATGTGTTCCGCGCCGGCAATTTCCAGTTTTTCACGGCCGCGGAACCCCCAGCTGACGGCGATCAGCGGCAGACCGGCGTTGCGGGCCGTGGCCACATCTACCTCGCTGTCGCCCACATACACGGCATTTTCCGGGCGGACGCCGAGATCCGAAAGCGCTTGTGCCACAAGGGCTGGCGATGGTTTCGGGTCCACGCCGTCCCGTTGGCCGAGGGCCGGCATACCGGGGAAAAACTTTTCCGCCAGCGCCTTGGTGGTGGCGTCCGGCTTGTTGGAGACAACGGCGGTCTTCACACCCATTTTTTCCAGCTCCGCCAGGACCTCCGGAATGCCGGGGTACGGCGCGGTTTTTACGCAATTATGGGCCTGGTACCAGCCCTTGTAGGTGCTCAAAATCTCTTGAAACCGTTGGGGCGCAATGGGTTCGGGGATGGCACGCTCCATGAGCTTCGCGGCGCCGTTGCCGACGAAGGCGCGTATTTCCTCGAGGGTGCGCTGCGGCCAACCATTTTCAAGCAGGATATGGTTTACAGCGTCCTGCATATCCGATAGGGTGTCTAAAAGTGTGCCGTCCATGTCGAAAAGAACGGCCTGAAAGCGGGGGTAAAGAGGGAAATTCATGTGGCAGGTTCCTTTACATTCAGGTTATTTTATGTTGCGCTAATGGTCACTTTATCTTGCTCTTAATGAAGCATTATAGCAAACTGCAAGGCACATTGCTATATGCAGTTGTCGTTTTTTTGCGGCATGGCACATTTTTGGCCGGACAGATGGGTCGGCAGGTGGGGAAGGAGGATACTGCCCGGGATCAGCAGGATGCCGATGCCGCCCGGAAGGGTGATCTGCGCCTTCGGGAGCGCCGCGCCGCGGCCCACGGTGCGGCGGCTGAGGCGGCCGAAGGGCGCGCTGCCGCCTGCGGAAAAGGCGGGACGGACGCCGGCAGAGCCGACGCCCGTCCCAATGCAAAAGGGGAACACACATGGACGTGCGTTATACGCTTGTTACGCCTTCCTGCCGCTCTTGAAGAACGCGCCGATGACCTCGATGACCACAAAGACGATCAGGTAATACACCACGTTTATCTTGTGAGAGTAGATAGCAGCGAACACCATGAACAGGGAGCACAGGATGGCCAGCACGGGCATGACCTTGCCGCGGAAGCCGGACAGATCCTTGCGCTTGAGCAGAGCGATGTAGATGGGGATATAGATGGCGTACAGGGTGATGATGGGCAGCTCGGAGGAGTCGAACTTGAAGGGACCGAAGCCCCCCATGATAGTGCCGCCGTAGAAGTACAGCAGCCACAGGGAGCTGACCAGCAGACCGAACACGGCGGAGTTGTTGGCCATGTTGGTGTTGGCGTCCACGTTCTTGAACATGGCCAGCTTGGGGCTGCCGCTCTCAACGGCCAGATCGAACATGCCGCGGGTAACAGCCATGGTCAGGCCGTTGCAGGTGCCCCAGCAGGAGATCACAACGAACACGAAGATGGCAGCGCCGCCCACCTGGCCAAAGATGTTCTGGAAGGCGATCTTGGCGCCGGCCTCACCGCCGGCCATCATGACCTCGGACTCCACCGCGCCGGCCAGGCCGACATAGTAGATCACGTACACGATGGCAACGATCACGGTGCCGATCAGCAGCGCGCGGGGCATGTTCTTCTTGGAATCCTTCAGCTCGCTGCCGATGGAGGTGGCGCAGATCCAGCCCTCAAAGGCGAAGGCCAGGGACACGATGGCACCGAACAGGCCCTCGGTGAAGGGCATCTCGGTAACGACATTGGAGAAGTTGAACTCGGTCATGCCGCTGGTCAGACCCACGATGGTGCCGACAACGGCCATCAGCAGCAGGGGGATCAGCTTGATGATGGTGGTGGCGATTTGGAACTTACCGGCCAGCTTGGGAGCCAGAGCGTTCATGGTGTAGGTAACGACCATGAAAACACCGGCCAACATCATGGTGCGGCCGCCGACCACAGGGTCGTCCCAGCCCATGAGTACGCCGAAGTAGCGGGCGGGCAGCCAGCTCAGCACGGACACCAGGGAGGGGTAGTAGATGACGGCCATGAACCAACCCACATAGTAGCTGTACCACTTGCCGCAGGAGGCACTGGCGTAGCCCACCAGGCCCTCCACGCCCTCGTGACTCTGTGCCACGACGCCGAAGGTGCAGGCGCTGATGATCATGACAATGCCCATGATGATGAATGCCAGAATACCGACAGACAGATTACCGCCGGTCTTTGTCAGAACGGCCTCGGCCTTGAAGAACACGCCGGAACCGATGACAGTGCCCACCACCAGCGCGATGGCTACGGGCAGGGTATATCGTTTTTCCATAATTCCGTTTTCCTTTCTGATCTCTCCTCATAATTGGATCGTGAGACTTTTCACAATCACAGCATCATTATAGCGCGTTCACGATTTATTCACAAGCCTTTTTTGTCTGTGTTTTGTAGAAAAAATCACAATATTTTTAGGTAATTCGCCAATTCGCGCTTTACACCGTTAAGGCTTTTAGCGGGTTTCCGCAGAAGAAAACCGCGGCGCACCGCGGCAGGCATACAGCTGCTTGAAAAACCGCGAAAAAAGCAGGACCGGCGGGGCCGGTCCTGCATGGCAGGCAGAGGTCGTTATACGTTGAAGCGGAAGTAGATCATGTCGCCGTCCTTGACCACATACTCCTTGCCCTCGGAGCGCAGCAGGCCCTTTTCCTTGGCGGCGGCCACGCTGCCGCCGCAGGCCATCATCTCGTCGAAGTTGATGGTCTCGGCCCGAATGAAGCCGCGCTCGATGTCGGAGTGGATCTTGCCGGCGGCCTGGGGAGCCTTGGTGCCCTTTTTGATGGTCCAGGCGCGGCACTCGTCCTTACCGTAGGTCAGGAAGGAGATGAGACCCAGCAGGTCATAGCTGCACTGGATGAGACGGTCCAGACCGGACTTTTCGATGCCCAGGTCCGCCAGGAACATGGCGCGTTCCTCCGGGTCATCCAGCTCGGCGATGTCCTGCTCCAGCTTGGCGCAGATGGGCAGCACCTGGGCGCCCTCTTTGGCGGCCAGATCGCGGACGGACTGGAAGTACTTGTTGTCCTCATAGTGGGCGAAGCCGTCCTCGTCCATGTTGGCGGCATAGATGATGGGCTTGAGGCTCAGCAGGTCCGCCGTCTCGACGATGGCGCGGTCGTCCTTGTCGCACTCGAAGGTGCGGGCGGACTTACCGCTGTCCAGATGCGCCGCCAGGGCCTTGAACACCTCGGCCTCATGGAGGAACTTCTTGTCGCCCTTGGCGGCCTTCGTGGCCTTCTCCACCCGGCGGTTGACCATCTCCAGGTCCGCCATGATCAGCTCCAGGTCGATGGTCTCGATGTCGCCCAGGGGGTCCACGGGGACGTTCTGGCTGGCATCGGCCACCACGTGCATGATGTTCTCATCGTCAAAGCAGCGGACCACGTGGACGATGGCGTCCGTGCGGCGGATATTCTCCAGGAACTTGTTGCCCAGGCCGGCGCCCTGGCTGGCGCCCTTCACCAGACCCGCGATGTCCACGAACTCGATGACGGCGGGGGTCTTTTTGTCCGGCTGGTACATCTCCGCCAGCTTGTCCAGCCGCGCGTCCGGCACGGCCACCACGCCCACGTTGGGCTCGATGGTGCAGAAGGGGTAGTTGGCGCTCTCTGCCCCGGCGTTGGTGATGGCGTTGAACAGGGTGCTTTTGCCAACATTTGGTAATCCGACGATACCTAATTTCATATATCTTCATTCTCCTTCGATTTTTCCTTGATTTACAAGGGTTTTTGCGCTTTGGCGTTTCGGCTGCTACACCATTTTTACACCATTCACGCATGAAATTACATTGGTTTTTATCAAAAAACCCCGTTAAGCTGGAATTGCTTAACAGCTTGATCTAAAGAATCGGTGGTTACATGAACATACCGATCCATCGTCGTTTTGATACTGGCGTGCCCCAGCAGTTTTTGCAGCACCTTTGGCTGCATCCCACTTTCAATCGCTCTGGTGGCGTATGTATGGCGTAACGCGTGCATACAAAAGCGGGGTATCCCTGCTTCGTCGCAGAGTTTATAAAGGTGGGTATCATAAGAACTGTTTTTAGCAGGCTCTCCTGTGCGCCAGTTGATAAAAACAAGATCCCGCATGACAAGCTGTGAGGAAATGCCTGTGCGTCTGTCCATGTATTCCAGAGTCTGATTTAACATCGGAGATTCTTTTCGCTTCCCCCGGCTATCCCACATTTCTTTGAGGATTTCATACGCCCTGTCAGTCAGAGGTATGGTGCGATAGCTGTTCTGTGTTTTTGGAGGACCAGCACGCCAATACTGCTGAGAATGACGGAACTCCAATGTTTTGTTTACCGTAAGCGTCCGTTTCTCAAAATCGATTGCATCCCATGTAAGACCAATCATTTCGCCAGTGCGCAAGCCTGTTTCGAGGATCAGCGCATATTGATTGTAGTTATGGGAGTGTCGTGCTGTTTCAAGAAATACACGCTGCTCGTCACGGGTGAGAAACTTAATATCGTCTGTTGCACGAACTGGCTTTGTAAATCGAATGCCGTCCATCGGGTGCTTGGAAATCAGGTCATTCATCTTCGCGGCCTTGAACATTGTACCCATCGTAATGTATGTCTGACGGATGGTAGAACCTGCATAGTCGGCATCCATTTGAATGAACACCTTTTTACAGTGCATAGGCTTCACATTTGCAATCATCATGCTGCCCATGACAGGCTGAATGTTGTGGACATATCGCTCGCGGTAATTTCTGAGCGTGTTAGGTGCTAAATCACCCACAATATTCTCTATCCAAAAGTTAAACCATTCATCAACCGTAGTTTCGGTAGCTGCAAAAACATCTTCGTGCTTATCGGCGTATTTTGCTTCTTCAAGCCAGTTTCGGGCTTCGGGAAGTGTCTGAAAATACTTGTCGTGTCGTTTTCCTGCTTTATCTACAAAACGCGCGTAATACAACCCATCCTTTCTTTGGCAGATACCCTTACCGCAGTCTTTCCCTTTGAGATTCTTTCCCATTGATTGTCTCCTTTCCGCGTTTGCGAAAAAGGACACACTGCTACACTATAATTATAACAGATGCTGCCCTTTTTCTCAAGCGCTAAATTGTAAACAAGTCTGTGTATATGAGCTTATCCGGGACTTAAATCACCAACCGTTGACTGATGTACTGCTCAAACTCTTTCCGCTTCACCAACTTCTTTGTCCCGACAAACAGGACGAAGGGGCAGTTTGGAGATCGGAGCATACTGTCGATTTTGTTAATACCTATATTGCTGTATTCAGCCGCTTCTTTCGTAGTGAGCGTCATTTTAAGGTGAATGGGAACTTTGCCGATGGTATCATCCATAGAGCGTCCTCCTTTGCTGGGTTAATGGCTTGCACCGTTCAGGTAGCGCGCTGCTTTTTGCATATTATCGGCAGCGTTGGTTTTTCGGAAACTGTCACCGCCGAACACAACCGGGACACAGACCTCTAAAATACGATCATAAATACGACGGTCATCAAGAGCGGTAGCTTTCTGCATGACGCTCAGCGGAATATTGGTAGTGATAATCATGGGCTTGCCTGACAGCAGCCGCTTGTCAACCACATCAAACACTCTCTCCTTGCCAAAGCTGGTGTTACGCTCTGCCCCCAAATCGTCCAGAATGAGGAGGTCAGGGCGCATAAGGGATTTTATGTAACGGTCACGGTCAGCCCCGAAATTTCCCTGCATACGATTCACCACATCGGCCATTCCCACGAACAGCACAGACTCCATACGGTCAATGAGAGCATTGGCAATGCAACCAGCGGCATAGGACTTTCCTGTCCCGACATCCCCAAACAGCAGCAGGCCGATACCATCTTGCTTGAAGCTGTCCCAATTTGCGGCGTACTCTTTCGCCTTCGCAAGTTGGGGTGTAACGACGGCATGATCAAACCGCCAGCCAGCGGCAGGAATATCGCGGAACGCTTCGGAGCGAAGAGTGGTAATTCGGGTCATGCGTTCAAAATCCCGGCGTTCAGCTTCTTCGCGATCTCGCTTTTCGGCAGCGCACTGACACATGACCGGGTGCTTATGGAAGCCCTGATTTTGTAGATCGGCGGGATAAAACGCTTCTTTTGGAGTGTGACATTTGCCGCAATATTTCAGCCCATCAGAGGGATCGATGTAATCATCAGGTGCGCTGTTCAGCGTTTCGGTCGTATCAATAATAGCGGATAGAATAGGGTTCATATTTTTCACAGACATTCTCCCTCGTTATAATCATCATAGGTGTAGTTCTTAGCGGACTTTCCCCTGTTGTCCTCGTCAAGCCATTTCCGGATTGTTGCGTAGTGATTTGCATAGTGTCTGCCGTTGGATGCCATATATCGCGACAGGCGTTGGATGTACTCATCGTACTGATTGGGAAAATCAGCTTGCAGGGCAGAGATTTCACCATCCGAGAGAAAAACATTTTCAAACTCTCCATAACGGCGGCGTGTTCTCTCTGCTTTTTCTGTCTGGCTTTTATCTTTATATTCCTGTTCAGTATTACTTGTGGGCAATTCCTGCCCTATGCTGGGTGAAGAATCCTGCCCATCCATCGGGCAAATATTTCCCTCTGGACGGGAAGAAAACTGCACCCCATCCGGGATTTGCAGGAATATACGGTTTGCCTGATTCCAGCCTTGACGGACGCGGGTTATTAGCCCTGCGTTTTCCAGGTCCCGCAGAGCGGTCTTGACTGTTCTCTCGCTCCGATCAAGATCATTCGCCATCTGCTTGATCGTATAGATCACATAGACATTTCCATTCTCAGACTCCCAGCCGTTTTTCTGGGAAAGCATGGTGCGGTTCAAAAGCAGCCCGTATAACAGCTTGGCGTTGATGGAATACTCGCCTGTCAGCATGAAGCGCGGCAAAGGAATAAACGGCGGCAGCGCGGTATTTCGTTTGAAATAGATTTTCCATCACTTCCTCTCTGGTGCGGCAGGATATTGTGCCTATGGCGGCTTGTCCGTCGGACCTCTTGGAAGTGAAACGTCATGCTCAGTTTTTGCGCGTTTGGAACGATAGTGCGGACACTCTATCACGACCGCCCGGAAACTCTGCTTGCAATCATGTACGCATTTCCGGCAGAGGGCGTTAAAGGTGATGCGGCCACGGTCGTTGAGAAAGAACGACCATTCCAGCTTTCTTGATTTACTCATGCGCGGCATATTGTGCCCCCCTTACATTCATAATTCCTGTTTTTGCGATTCTTTCAAAAGCGACCATATTTCTTCCTGACGTACTTTCAGCTCGGCAATATCGGCAGCATAGAATCGCCCGGTCTGATTGATGCGGCGGCAAATCTGATTGATGTTTGAGGCAACGCGGCTGACGGCAGCAGCCAGCTTTTTTTGCTCGGTGTAATTGACCTTGATGATGTACCCGTCGATGAGCATCTTGCGGGCGTAAGCGCCGAAGTTGTGCGTTCCCAACTGGCGCATCTTATGTTGGATGAGATTTAGTTCCTGCTCATTCAGGCAGATTTCCTTGCGGATGGGCCGCGTGCGGTCTGGCATGATAAAACACTCCTTTCACTTTACAACGGACAGATTTTCTACGAATGGGGGGGTAACGCGAAAAATTTCTTTTTACTTTTTAACGGACTTTTTTCTCAAAAACTTGACACCCTCTTAAAAAAATATGCGCCCCTGCTTTTGTGAAAGCGGGAGCGCGTTGTATCTGCGGATATGAAATTATGGAGAATAGCAAGCACATCCGGTGTCCGTACATACCGGAAAAATGTGAGTATCGGCCTTGCCTTCAAACTCACATTTTCTGTTTTGGGGAGTCCCCAAGCCCCTCGTATTCAAAAAGAAAATACTTTTTGAACTTTTGAGAAAGCGACTTGATTTTATTCGCTTATCCGATTATAATATAATATGAATTATTATAGGCAGAAGCGAGTGAGATAGGAGTGACCCATGAAATACTTATCAATCACACAGACCGCTGAACGATGGGGTATTTCCACCCGGCGCATACAGATTTTATGTGCCGAAGGGCGTGTCCCAGGCGCCATCCGTATTGGAACAGTATGGGGCATTCCAGATGATGAGCCAAAGCCCGCAGACGCAAGAATAAAAAGCGGAAAGTATGTCAAGAAACCCACCGATAATAACGAGTGAGCCACAGAATTATCAGCGACTCTGACTCGAAATAATGGGGTGCATTCCACCCCAAGGGTGCGTATGGGCGCACTAAACCCTTGGTTTACAACACGTCCGAAATCGTCTATTCGACAGACTACGACAAGATTGGACGCAATTCAACAAATATTAGTCCTTCCGTGACAGGATAGGTCTTTTACGAGAATAGATTTGTGGAGGAACACACCATGCCAACACTGGAATGGATTGGAAAAAGTAAAGTCATCAATCACCATCAGGAAGTGCCGTTCCGGGTGTTGGAGCGCCAATACAGCTATGACGAGCAGGGCCAGCATGAAGAAGATAACGGCAGCGAAAACATGATTATCCGGGGCGATAATCTGGAAGCCCTGAAAGCCCTGCTGCCCCGGTATGAGGGGCGCGTCAAGTGCATCTATATCGATCCGCCCTACAACACCGGCAACGAGGGCTGGGTCTACAACGATAATGTCAATGACCCGAAGATCAAGAAGTGGCTGGGCGAGGTTGTCGGCAAAGAGGGCGAGGACTTGACCCGCCATGACAAGTGGCTGTGCATGATGTACCCGCGCTTGAAGCTGCTGCAAAAGCTGCTGGCGGACGATGGCGTTATTTTCATCAGCATTGATGATAACGAACTATATAACCTAAAAGCAATTTGCGATGAAATTTTCGGTTCAAATAATTTCGTAGCGAATGTAATTTGGCAGAAAACATACTCACCAAGGAATGATGCGCTGGGCATTCCTTATGAAACCGATAATATTCTCGTATACAGTAAAACCGGTAGATGGTTTCCGAACAAGCTAGAGCGCACCGCAGCAATGGACGAGAGACATGACAGCCCAGATAACGATCCCATTCCTTGGCAGTCGGGTGATGTATCGGCTGCCGGTGCAGCCGACCATCAAGGGATGGTTTATGCGATTCAGCAGCCCATTACAGGGAAATTATTGTACCCTGCCTCCGGACGACATTGGAAGGATGAGCAAACGGTTGTTTTGCAACGAATGAATAAGTGGGCTAAATATGAGTTGCGAAATATTGATGATGCTTCTGTAAGAGCTGCCCTCTGCGGGATTTCAATTGAATCTGTTCGGCAGGACGTTATGGCTGTCATGCTGGCACAGCCGCTAGAAGAAGCCGCTGTTCAAGCAACTGCTAGGTACGAAGAAGGAACCTGGCCCGAATATTATTTTACTAGTAAGGGCAAAGGTGGAATCCGTTTCAAGAATCACATAAAGCAAGATGTCGGAAAGTCCGCAACAAACTTGTGGTTTTATGGCGATGTGGGTCATACAGATGAAGCGAAAAAAGAATTGAAAGGAATCTTTTCCGGTGTTGCTCCTATTGAAACGCCAAAACCTCGACGTTTAATTGAACGTATTCTCCATATTGCCGCAGATTCAAATGCAATCATCCTCGATTCCTTCGCCGGTTCCGGCACCACCGCCCATGCTGTCCTCAACATGAACAAGGCGGACGGCGGACACCGCAAGTTCATCCTCGTTGAGATGATGGACTACGCCGACAGCATCACCGCCGAGCGCGTGAAGCGTGTGATCCGTGGCTACGGCGAGGGCAAGAACGCCGTGGAGGGCACGGGCGGCAATTTCAGCTTCTATGATCTTGGTGAACCGCTGCTGCACGGTGATGTGCTCAACGAAAATGTGGGCGTGGAAAAGATCCGGGAGTATGTGTACTTTACAGATACGAAAGCCTCTCTGCCGGAATCGCACCCGGACGAACCGTATTTTATGGGTGTCCACATTGGCAGCGCTTATTATTTCTATTATGAAAAGCAAGCTGTTACTACGCTGAACCGGGAGTTCCTGCATACGGTCAAAACTAAGGCAGACGCCTATGTGATCTACGCCGACCTTTGCACCCTCAGTGAGGCAGAACTGGAGAAATACCACATTACATTCAAGAAAATCCCCCGGGATATTACGAAACTGTGAGGAGGGCATGGAATGGAACTCAACAACTATCAAAAGCAAGTCATGCGTGACCTTTCCGCCTATCTGAACTGCGTCAACCGTGGAACCAATCTGTTTTCCGCGTGGCGGGAATACTGGTTTTCCAAGGATGTGGCCGTTGGCCTCGGCGGAGTACCGTCCTATAATAACTCTATTGAACGTGCGCCCCATGTTTGCATGAAGGTGCCCACCGGCGGCGGTAAGACGTTTATGGCCTGCGCTTCCGTTCGGCGGATTTTTGATGCCTTGCCCACCGGAAAGCCGCAGGTGGTGGTGTGGCTGGTCCCCAGCGATTCCATCCTGACACAGACCATCCGCACGCTATCCGATGTGGATCACCCTTACCGGCAGAGACTGGATCAGGATTTTGCCGGGCGTGTCGGCGTGTACACCAAGGAAATGCTGCTGAACGGGCAGAACTTTTCACCGGATACAGTGCGGGAAATGCTGACGGTCTGTGTGATGAGCTATGGCTCGCTGCGCATTGACAGCCGGAAGAAAGATGTTCGCAAGGTCTATCAGGAAAACGGCAATCTGTTCCGCTTTGCAGAGTATTTCAAGGACACGCAGGCGCTGCTGGCCGATACACCGGATACGGCACTGATCCAGGTGCTGCGCCATCTGGAGCCAGTCGTTGTTGTGGACGAAAGCCACAATGCAGAATCGAAGCTCAGCACGGAGATGCTGAATAATCTGAATCCGTCCTTCGTTCTCGATCTGACGGCAACGCCGCGAAAAAACAGCAACATTATCTCCTATGTGGACGCCCGTGAGCTGAAGAAGGAGCACATGGTAAAGCTCCCCGTAGTGGTATATAACCGCACCACCCGGCAGAGTGTCATTCAGGATGCCATCCAGCTGAGAGGAAGCATTGAGCAGGAAGCTATTGCCGCAGAAGCAGCTGGCGGGAAGTATATTCGGCCCATTGTACTGTTTCAGGCACAGCCGCGCACTGGGGACAACAGTGATACGTTTGATAAAATCAAGGCGATGCTGGTAGGCATGGGCATTCCGAAAAACCAAATAGCGGTGAAAACATCTGATGTGGATGACCTCAAGGGACAGAACTTGATGAGCAGGGATTGTGAAATCCGATACATCATCACCGTCAACGCGCTGAAAGAGGGCTGGGACTGCCCCTTTGCCTACATATTGGCGTCACTGGCCAACCGCACCTCCACCGTGGATGTGGAGCAGATTTTGGGACGCATTCTGCGTCAGCCCTATGCAATGCAGCACAGCTCGCCGCTGCTGAACACCTCCTATGTGCTGACGAATTCTGTGGACTTTCACACTACATTGGAGAAAATCGTGGTCGGTTTGAATAAAGCAGGCTTCAGCCGTAAGGATTATCGTATCGGTGAAACGATTGAAGCGCCGCAGGTGCCGGTTCAGCCGGAAGCAGAACAGACGGAAATTCCATTTGCGCCGCAAGCCACTGAGTCCGATGCCTTTGACGATGTAAATGTACAGGAAGTGAAAACGGCGCTGGAAAGTACGGCGCAGGGAAGCGCTGCGATTTCTGCAATGGTTCGGGAAGCAACGGTGCAGGCGGAAACCTACACGGCGGCGGCCAACGAAGCGGATGACGGATTTATGGGAGGTGAGCTGGGAGATATGCTGATACAAAATTGGGTGCAGCCCTATCTTGCTGAAGAGGTATCCGCATTGCGGATTCCACAGTTTTTCCTTCGTTCCGTTCCGGATTTATTTGGTGATGAATTTGAACTGCTGGAGAAGGAGAATCTTTCCGAGGGATTTTCTCTGGCTGGGCAGGATGCACAGGTTAGCTTTGAGTTGGCTACCGGAGAAATGTACCGCGTTGATGTGGAGGATCACGGCGAGGCAGTGCCTAAGTACAAGCGTGCGGACAGTGAGCTGAGTGAATACATCCGCAATCGCATGGCACAGCTTCCGCCAGAACAGAAAATTCAAAGCTGCACCAACATGCTGTGCGCCCAGATCAATCGGAACAATCGATATGCAGCATCGGAGATCAACGACTATGTGCGTAGAATTGTTGGCGGCATGACACAGGATGAGTTGGCAGCTATGGAGACGGCCATCCCGACATACGCAGCCAAGATTTCTAAGAAGATTGAAGGGCTGGAAGACGCATATCGGGAAGAGCAGTTCATTCGCTGGCTGGATGCAGGTAAGATTGTGTGCCGTGAAAGCTATGCACTGCCGTCTGTGATTACGCCTGCCGTCACAACGGATGCTATCCCAAAGTCTCTGTACGAGGCTGAGAAAGATGATATGAATCCGGAAGAGCACGAGCTGATCGACGCCGTAGTAGCCCTTGACAATGTCAAATGGTGGCACCGAATCATTGAGAAGAAGGGCTTCCGGCTGAATGGCTTTATCAACCATTATCCTGACTTCATGGTAATGACCAAGTCCGGAAAGCTGGTGCTGATTGAGTATAAAGGTGATGACCGGGATAACAGCAACAGCGCCCGCAAACTGAAGCTTGGCCGTAAATGGCAGGCGCAGTGTGGGCCGGAGTACCGGTATTTTATGGTGTTCAAAAACCGCGATTTCGGCATTGATGGCGCATATACGCTGGATCGGTTTGTTGAGATTATGCGGGAGTTATAACATCTTTAATCGACATCTTTAATCGCTGTGGCCACGACGCTGGGAAGTTTTGCTGCTTTATTATAATGCCAATTTTACTGGTGGGAGGTTGCAATGGGAATCAGATTTACAGGAATCAGTACGCCAATAGGTGGACTCGAATGGGAATATACCGATAAAAAAGAGCATCCATCTGAGTTGCTAATATATCCCGGACAGAAAATACAAGTTTTTATCAGTTCAATTTGTGGGAAAGAAAAATATGACCGTGTTCGTTCTGAACTAAAGCGACATATTGAAGCCACCGGTTTGGCAGTAGTGTATCTTTTTGAAGGTACAGGGGCCTCAACTGTAGCAGCGGGGGCGCACTACTTATATGCACTCGAAGATAGCGATGTTTGCATTTTTTTGATTGACAATGCTGATGGTATTTCACCGGGGGTGCAAGAAGAAATTGACATGGTCAAAAGGAACAACATCAAGGCGCTCTACTATTTTTGTGATGAAACCCAAAAGGAGAAAACGCCTTTAGAAAAAAGCCTTCGGGGTTCCCAGTTTGCTAAAAGTAAAACCATTCACCAATTTAGTGAGCTTATGCAGAACGGAGCACAAGATTTTCTTGATGATATCATTTCTGTGTACCACCACTATTGCAAAAATAGGCTTAACTTGAGGAAGGCAGCTGAATCAGAAGATATTCAGCAGGTTGATGGTATTAGAGGTGGCGAGATCCGACCACCGACAATGCCGAAAACAGTGTTAAAAAACATTGATAAATCTACTGACTATTACCTGAAATATGCCTTGGGTTATTCTGGAATTCATATTCCTGGAGAAGAAGAGAAAACCGGAGAAATGGATGAGTGGTGCATACAGTTTTTGCCGGTTTTATTTGAGGGCAAAACTATTAAGCAGTTTAATGTTGCTTTATTCCTTGAGGCCTTGAAGAAAAATCAAACAGATTGTTTTTCCTCACTCGTAGCTGTTCGGTGGGAAGCTATACAAGCGTATTTTATGGGTGATGTTGACTCTTGCATCAAGCATCTGGAAAAAGCTTTAGCTTTAGCCAGAGAGTTAAAACAACCATCATGGGTGATAAATGATATTCTAATTGATTTAAGAAACCAGCAGATAGTGTTAGATACCATCAATAATCGCTTCTCAATGCCCACGGCACAACAAGAACTTTCTAATAGTGAAGAAGAAATTTATTATCCGCTGATTGATCGTGTCCATGAATCTCTATATCAAAAAATTGCCGAAAATGCATACAAGCAGAAATTAACTTCGCCATACTCTGTCACGTTAGGCGCCGATTATACTCAATACGGCAATTGGATTGCGAGTTCTCTCATAATCGCTATGCATAATGGGTCGCTGACGCATATATTACTTACTTATGATAAGGTGCGAGATTTTGTTTTTATCCTTAGCTGCAAATATAATGATTGGCGTTTACGCCGGAATCTACTTCAACTTGCGGTGTTTGATGGAAAACGCAAAGAAGTCGAAGGGCTACAGCGGACATATCCCGCATTGCTGGCCCGCATGACAGCAGAAGATGCAGACGCGATCATGGAATTCTGCAATAACCAACCTCTTGCATATAGGAGGTTTGAAAGCCAGCTTTTGGGATTTGGGGCCGTTTCCTACTTCTTGAGTGATAAAGCCTATTCTGAATATGAAACGATTATAGTCAAAGAATATATCATGAACAAGTGTAAATCTGATCCTAATTACGTTGTTCGCATGGTATGCTCAGAAGAAATGCGAGCGTATCCGCAATAAAACTGAATAATGAACTGCCGCCCGATGGTCAGCTGACCACCGGGCGGTGCTTTTCTCCTCCCTTCTCTTCCCAGTCGAGACTAGCTTCTCCTTCATCACTATGTACTACTTCCACCCATTCCGTTTGGCCAAATCATCCATCGCTGCGCAGAACCGCTCCCACCGTGCCAATGTTATCTGTGACGGGTCGCCCTCGCGGATGCGCATGGTGCGGCGGATCTCTTTGGGGATGACCACGCGGCCGAGGTCGTCGATCCGGCGCACGATTCCGGTTGCCTTCATATTCTGAAAACTCCTTTGCTCTGTTTTGCATTTCGGCAACCCTATTTTCTGCAAATTCCGGTAGTCTATGCAGTCCGTGCCGCCGGCCCGGCATCCAGTTTTTTCTCATAAAAATCATGTCTTCCAATTGCCGGCATCGCAGACGCACAGCATGCAGAAATCCGGCTTTGCCGCCCGCAGCGACTACAAGAGATATCTGTTTGACGCGTGGGCAGATGCGTGTTACCATGATGAAAAATCGAAACTGCGGATATTGGCTGCAGCAGAGGATGGAGGACGGACCGATAGAGCTTCGTGATCTGCGCTATTTCACGCTGGCCGCGCAAATGCAGCACATTTCCCGCGCAGCCGCGGCGCCGGGCGTATCCCAGCCGTTTTTGACGAAAATCATCCGGCAGCTGGAAAACGAACTGGGTGCACCGCTGTTTGACCATACGGGCCGCGGCGTGACGCTCAGCCCCTGCGGAAAGCTAGTCTATGTGAAAAGAGTCAGACGATCCTTGCGCTTGTGGATGCGCTGCACGATGATGTGGATGACCTGCTCGTCCGCACGGAGAAAAACTATATTTTTCTCGTAGACGCGCCCGGCTATCTGCCGGAAATGACACTTGCGTATCAAAAAGCGTTCCCGGGCCGCACGCTCACCGCCCGGTACTGTATGCGCGGCGAGATCCTTGAGGCGCTGCGTACGGGCAAGGCGGACTTCGCCACGCTGATGCCGCCGCTTCAACCGGGCGAGTGCCCCGAACTCGAGAGCCGGACGATGTATTTCGATCCCGGGTGCATCTTCCTGCCGCCGGACAGTCCGCTGCTGAAAAAGGATGTGCTGACGCTGGATGACCTGCGGGATCTGCCGATTGTCACCTCGCCAAAGGGCGGCGGCATCCGCGGCGACCTGGACCTGCTTTTTTGCACGGCACGGCCTTCGGCCGAACATCGTCTCCGAGCTGGCGGACGCCAGCACCGTTGTGATGATGGTCTCACAGGGGGGGGCGCCTGCGGCGTAATGAACGTCAGCTTTATGGACCACCCTGTATGGGGGCGTTACTGCCGCCGCCACAATACGGATCTCGGCGGCGAAGTGGCCCTGTGCTGGAACCGGCGCTTGACGCAGCAGCCGTCCGCGCAGCGATTCATTGCCTTCGCGCAGACGTTTTTCGCAGGACTGCTGCAATATCAAAAAACCGAATAACACTGCCAATCGCGCAGAGTGCTCAGACCCGGGCACTCTGTGCAATTGATATCTCTCCGGTTATGGATGCATATGGAACAAAAGATCGGTTTTTGCACGAAAGAACTGATAAATCAATATCAAATTTGGGGCGCGTGGATTGAAATCGGTGCAGCGGCTCCCAGGCAGCTCGCCCACACAACCCAAAACCACAGATGCCCCGGGCTGCAAATGCAGTCCGGGGCATCTGGTATCAAAGGAAGGCATGCTCTGCCGAAAGGACGAAATCGGAAGCGCGCGGGCACCGTCGCGCAACGGAGGAAGAGGTACCATGAAAGATCAAAACGAGACCTCTGGGCCTGCACGCTTCCAGATGAGGGGGTGTGTTCAGCATAAAACAAATTGTGCCTCAAGAAAAGCCACGGAACCGCTGTTCCGTGGCTTTTTGCCTCACTTATACGTTTTTGTGGTCGAATGTGTGCTCCCACGCATCGCCGAGTTCCTTCCACCGGCCCATGATGTCCTTCCACAGGTGCAACGCCCAGGGCGCAAACACCTCCGGCGGCGGACAATCCGGCCGGCTGAGCCAGTTTTGAATGATGTCCATGACCACATCCGACATTTTTCCGGACATGAACGCCTCGGTCTGCGGGTCAGAAAAGAGGTCGGAAAAATCCGCCTGCAGGTACGGCCGCAGCCGAGCGCAGAGAAAGTCGTGGAATGAATTCTGCCCCGTGAACGTGAGCGCGCGGGCATAAAACGCGCGGTCGGCGTACAGATATGTACACACGCGCCCGAAGAGGTCGAACAGGCCCGGCTCATCGTCGCCGATTGCCTTCTGAAAGCCCTTGTCGTAGATCCACGTCACGAGCTGGTACTTGTCCGTAAAGTGCCGGTAGAACGTGCGGCGGTTGATCTCCGCGGCCGCGCAGAGGTCGGTCACGGTGATATCCGTGAAATCGCGCCGGAGCATGAGCTCCTTGAGACTCTCGGCGAGCACTTTTTTCGTTGCGGATTCGCGCATGACGGCCGCCCCCCTTCCGGTGTTGCTGCCGCCAGTATAGCACGCGGCGCGCCGGCGGGCAAGCCGGGCGTTGCAGACGTGCCGCGGATGTGCTACCATATGATTACAGCCAAAAGAAAAGAAAGGCGGGGCCGCCATGCCGCTGCAGATCGTGCGAAATGACATCACCAAAATGAACGTGGACGCCATCGTCAGCGCCACCGACCCGACGCTGCTCGGGGACGGCGGCGTCAGCGGCGCCATTTTCCGCACCGCCGGGCCGGAGCTGGCCGCGGCGTGCCGCGCGCTGCACGGCTGCGCCGAGGGCGAGGCCAGGATCACGGCCGGCTGCGGTCTGCCGTGCAGATATGTCATCCACACCGTCGGCCCGCGCTGGCATGGCGGGCAGCACGGCGAGCAGGGCCGGCTCGTCTCCTGCTATCGGGCCGCACTGGCGCTGGCAGAGGAATACGGCTGCACGTCGGTCGCCTTTCCGCTGATCGCCTCGGGCAATTACGGCTACCCGAAAGACCAGGCACTGACGACCGCGGTGGACACCATCCGTGATTTTCTGCTGGAGCACGACATGACGATCTATCTCGTCATCTTCGGCCGCGAGGCATACCGGATCGGCAGCCGGCTGTTTGCAGACATCACCGCTTATATTGACGACCGCTATGCCGCCGCACAGATCGACCGTCGGCGGCCGTGCCTGCAGCAGCCGCGCGCACCAATGCCGGAGCAGGCGCCGGAGTGCGGACCGGCCGTGGCGGCAGATACCGCACTGCTCGCAAATGCGCTGGCCCAGCTTGACGAGAGCTTTTCAGAGATGCTGCTGCGGAAGATCGACGAGCGCGGCATGACCGACGCACAGTGCTATAAAAAAGCGAACATCGACCGCAAGCTCTTTTCCAAGATCCGCTCGGGCAAAAACTATCGGCCATCGAAGCCGACGGTGATCGCGTTTGCGCTCGCGCTCGAACTGCCGCCGGCGGAAATGCGGGATATGCTCGCCAAGGCGGGCTTCGCCCTGTCGCACGCAAGCAAGTTTGACATCATCGTGGAGTTTTTCGTCGAGCGCGGCAACTACAACGTGTTTGAGATCAACGAGGCGCTGTTCGCATTTGACCAGCCCCTCCTCGGCATGTGAACAATGTCGCCTGCCAGGCGACCACTCCGGCCCGAACCGGCGCTAGAATATGACTGCGAGGTGAAAACCGAGCAGTCATATTTGATTTCAGGAGGAACGGAACATGATGACAGAGATCGTCTTTCTCCTCGACCGCAGCGGTTCCATGGCGGGGCTGGAGTCGGATACGATCGGCGGCTTCAACGCCATGATCGAAAAGCAGAAAAAGGCGGACGGCACGGCGCTTGTCTCGACCGTGCTGTTTGACAGCGCGAGCAAAGTCATTCACGACCGCGTGAACGTGCAGGACGTTCGCCCGCTGACGGCCGATGACTACACCGTGCGCGGCTGCACGGCGCTGCTCGACGCCATCGGCGGCACGATCCACCACATCGCCAACATCCACAAATACGCGCGGCCGGAGGACGTGCCGGAACACACGCTGTTCGTCATCACGACCGACGGAATGGAAAACGCCAGCCGCCGCTACGGCATTGCGCACGTCCGGCAGATGATCGAAAAGGAAAAGGCGAAATACGGCTGGGAGTTTCTGTTCCTCGGCGCGAATATCGACGCCGTAGAGACGGCGAACGCGTTCGGCATCGACGCGAGCCGCGCCGCCAACTATTGCTGTGACAGCGCCGGCACCGCGCTCAACTACGACGTCATCGGCGAGGCGATCAGCGCCGTCCGCAGCAGCCGGCCGCTGAATGGAGACTGGAAGCGGCGCATTGACGCCGACTACGCACACCGGGGCCGGTCGAACGACTGATCCGGCGCACCGACACCGGCAGAGTCCGCCCCGGCCGGTGGCCGGCCGCGCCATTCGGCGGCCTGCACAAAATGACACAGTTCCTGCCCATTGTGTCCCCGAAGCATTGCATTCGCGGATATTTTTCGTTATAATACAGGCAATCTGAAATTGGGAGGCCATGCCATGCATCCGCGCAACCTGCACCTGTATTTCTTCAGCCCCACGGGCGGCACGCAGCATGTCGCCGGGCTCTTCGCAGAAAATCTGATCGCCGCCGATGCCTGCACCGACATCACCGTCTGCGCCGAGGCAAAGACGTTTTCTGCCGATGACTGTCTGCTCGTGTTCTTCCCGGTCTACGGCGGGCGCGTGCCCGGGCCGTGCCTTGAGCGCGTGCGCGCCCTGCGCGGGACGGACACCCCGGCCGTGCTTGTGGCCGTGTTCGGCAACCGCGCCGTGGACGACGCCCTGCTCGAAATGCGCGACACGCTTGCCCCGCTGGGCTTTCGCGTGATCGCGGCGGCGGAGGTCATTGCGCCGCACTCGGTCAATACCGACATCGCCGCCGGCCGGCCGGACGCGTCCGACCGCGCAAAGATCGCAGAATTCTGCACGCAGCTCAAATCCCGCATCACCGCCGACGCCCCGGCCGGGATCACCGTGCCCGGCAACCCGAACTACCGCGCCTACAACGGTCTGCCGCTCAAGCCGACCGGCGGCCTGCGCTGCATCCGCTGCGGCCTGTGCGCGGACAACTGCCCCGCCGGCGCCATCCCGAAGGACGCGCCGCAGAAGGTGGACAAGGCCAAGTGCATCTCCTGCCTGCGCTGCATCCAGATCTGCCCGCAGTCGGCGCGCAGTGTGCCGCTGCCGCTGCGCCTGGCCGCGGCCGCCACGGTGAAAAAATACTGTGCCGGGCGCAAGGAGCCGAAATTCTATCTATAACGTGAAAATCCACCCCGGAAGCGAACCGCTTCCGGGGTGGCGCTTTCTTGTCTTGTTGTCAGGCTTCGGCGTCGTCCGCCGTATCCAGCCCCGCGAAGAAGGCATCATACGGGCAGCCGTAGAGCTTTTTGAGCGCGAGCAGCACGCTCACGCGGGCATTGAGCTCGCCCGCCTCGTATTTGGCGTAGGTCGTGCGGTCAATGTCGCAGCCGCGGCGCTGCAGCTCGGCGCACAGCTTCTCCTGCGAGAGTCCGCTGGCATTGCGCAGGCGGCGCAAGTTGTCGCCAAGATTGCGGTCCCGCCGTAATTTCTGCTCCATCTTCTCTCCACCGCACAGCATTTTCTGACCAATATGGGCATGCGGCGGCCGCCGCAAAAGCTGCCCGCAATACTGGTCAGAAAAAAGATATGTCCCTCACCCCTCCGGCCCGCGGCCAAGGGCGCTTTTGAGCGCGTTGCGCAGCGGGTTCGACCCCGGTGCTCCCTTTTCGCAGGCGGGGTAGCCGCAATCCGCGAGCACGCGGCGCAGCTCCGCCTCGGTGACGATCTGCGGGTCATAGCGCACGGTCAGCTCCGCGCGCCAGAACGACACCGCCGCGTCGAGCACGCCGCGCGTGTGCAGCAGGTCGTCCACGATCCACTCCGGGCACTGGCGGCAGTAGATGCCGCGGACATGCGTCGTCAGGACTTTTTCTTCCATGGGAAACGTCTCTCCTTTTTGCCGCCGTCCTTGAGCCGCAGCGAGTGCATGAGCACGCCGATCGAGCTGGCCGACATGGCCGTGGCGCAGATAGACGGATGCAGCACGCCGAGCGCCGCGACCGGGATGCTGACGAGGTTATAAAACAGCGCCCACGTCAGGTTCTGGCGGATGGTGCGGATGGTCGCGCGCGAGATGTCAAACAGCTCCGGCAGCTTCTCGAGGTTGCCGGACGGCAGCAGGATGCCCGCCGACTCGATGGCAATATCCGACCCGCCGCCCATGGCGACCGCGCAGTCCGCCACGGCGAGCGCCGGGGTGTCGTTGATGCCGTCGCCGACCATGCAGACCGTTTTCCCCTGCGCGCGCAGGCGCTCGATGGCGGCTGCCTTCTCGTCCGGGCGTACCTCGGAGAGCACGTGGTCAATGCCGACCTCGGCCGCGATGGCCTCGGCCGTTCGGGCGTGGTCGCCCGTCATCATCCAGACCTCCTTGCCCGCCGTCTTGAGCTGTGCGACGACGGCGGCCGCCTCGGTCTTGCGCGTGTCGGCGATGCCGAGCGTGCCGAGCACAACACCGTCGCGCGCGACGCACAGCTCCGTCTTGGCCTGCGCGCGCAGATCCGGCAGCGCGGTGAGCGAGGCTGCGTCGATGCCCAACTCATCAAGCCACGTCCGGCTGCCGCAGACGATGGCCGCGCCCGCGACCGTGCCGCGCACGCCGCGGCCGAGTTCATAGGAAAAGTCTTCCGCCTGCGGCAGCGGCGCGTCGAACTGCTGCTGCGCATACGCCGTGACGGCGCGCGCCAGCGGGTGGTCCGAGCACTGCTCGAGCGCGGCGGCGAGCCGCACGAGCGTCTCCGGCTGCACGGTGCCGCACGGGCAGACGTCCGTAAGCGCGGGCGCGCCGTTCGTGAGCGTGCCGGTCTTGTCAAAGACGACGCAGTCGGCCTTGTAGGCGTTTTCGAGCTCCGCGCCGCTCTTGAAGAGGATGCCGTGCTCCGCCGCGCGGCCGGAGCCGACCATGAGCCCTGTCGGTGTGGCGAGGCCGAGCGCGCACGGGCACGCGACCGACAGCACGTCGCAGCAGGTGAGCAGCGCGCGCTCGAGATTGCGCGGCGCAATGCGCCGGTACCAGGCGAGAAACGTCAGCGCCGCCGCGCCGATGACGCCCGGCACGAACCAGCGCGCGACCTTGTCGGCAAAGCGCTGCACGGGTGCTTTTTCGCACTGGGCCTGCCGCACGATCTGAATGATCTGCTCGAGCACGGACGCCTTGCCCAGCGCCTCGGCCGAGATGATGGCCGAGCCGGAGCGGTTTAAGCTGCCGCCGATGACCTTGTCGCCGGGGACCTTGTCCACCGGCATGCTCTCGCCGGTGAGCATGGACTCGTCGACCGCGCACTGGCCGCTGACGATCGTCCCGTCGACCGGCACGCGCTCGCCGGGGCGGATGCGCACCCGGTCGTGCTCCGCGATCTGGTCGACCGGCAGCTCGACAAACGTGTCCCCGCGTTGGACCATGGCCGTGCGCGGCTGCAGGTGCATGAGCTTGCGGATGGCGGAGTTGGCCTCCCCGGCCGCGACCTGCTCCATATACTTGCCGAAGAGGATGAGCGAGAGCAGCACCCCGTCGGACGCAAAGTAGAGCTTGTAGCTACGGCGCGGCGTGAACGTCACGTAAGCGCTGTAGAGATAGATGAGAGTGGACGAGAGCGAGACGAGGAAATCCATGTCGAACGTGCGGTTGCGCGCTCCCCTCCACGCACTCTTGTAAAAATACCGCCCGGGGCCAAACTGCAGCGCCGTCCCGGCCAGAAACTGCAGCTTCGGGTGCATCTCGAGCATGAGCGGCGCCGTACAGCAGGCCGAAGTCACGAGCGTTTTGAGCAGATCCATGCGCTTTTCGAGCTCCTGATCCGCGTCGCCTCCGCGCAGCTCGCCGAGCGTGACAGCGCAGCCCGCGTCCGCACAGACAGCGGCGAGGTCGCGCCCGTCCACGCCGATGGGCCAGAGGTACGCTGTGAGCGCGCCGTCCGCCTGCACGGCCACGTCCTTGACGCCGAACACCGCGCGCAGCGCATCCACCGCGGCAGCAGCCATTTCCGCGTCCGCCTCCGCCGGGAGCAGATCCTGCTCCTCGACCGGCACGCGAAAGCCCGCGCGACGGATCCGCGCCGCGATCGCGGCGAGATCGGTCACGCCCTCGTCGTAGGTGATGAGCGCCGAGGCGGCGGTGTAGTTCACCGCCGCGCGCTGCACGCTGGGCAGCTTTTCCAGCGCACGGTCCAGCCGCGCCACGCACGCGGCGCACTCCATGTCCAGAATTCTCAGCGAAATGTCTTTCATTTGCTTCGCCCCCAAGTCAAAAGGGAGCGCACAGCCGGCGCTCCCCCTCCATAAAATCAGGCCTCCTCGCCCGCTTCCAGCAGGTTCTGCTTGAATTCCCTGCGCTTTTTGATCGCTGTCATGCACGCCGGGATGGCCACGGCGGGCAGGTCGAGCAGCAGCGCCCAGTCGATCCAGTCGATGCCCTTGATGAACTGGCCCTCGTGCCACACGCCCTTGGCGAGCTTGAAGTAGTTGTAGTTCCAGGCACCCCAGATGTCCGTCGTGGGCTTGAACAGGTGCACCTTCAAAAACGCCGCGCTCGTGACGATGCCGTTGGCGGCGACGGTCAAAAACGAGGACGCGCGCTTGTTTTTCAGCAGGAACTCGCCAACGGTCGGCAGAACGTACACGGCCAGGTTGATGATCCAGAGCTGCATCGGGATCTTATAGCGCCAGCGGATGGCCTGGCGGATGTGGTCGGCATCATGCAGCAGGGCTGCGCCGAGGATGACCAGGTTCCACTTTTCCAGTACGGCGGCGGTCTCGTCGTCGAGGCGGGTATCCAGGAATTTCGCTTCGTCTTTCACGGACTGTGTCATGGTATTTCCTCCCCTTGATCGAATCAATATGTACCCAGATTTTCATTTACCATCTGGTCAGCAAAAAAGTAGCACATCCTGCCCGGAATGTCAAGACGCTGACAGAGAAAACTGGAAATTTTCTTTGTGCCGCCGAAAACGAGCAAGGGCTCCGGTTTTCCGGAGCCCTTGCTCAATGCCGTTGCCATCAACTGTGGCAGCCGTGTTCACCGCAGCCGTGCTCGCCGCAGGTGTGGCCCGCGCCGTGCGCGTGGTCGTGATGATCGCAGCGCGCCTCGGGGTCATAGCCGAGCGAGCCGTCGAGCAGCGCCTGCACCGCCGCGTCCGCGCTGCCGCTCACGCCGCCGTAAAACCGGATGCCCGCCTCCGTGAGCGCCGACTGCGCACCGCCGCCAATGCCGCCGCAAATGACCGCATCGGCGTGATGCGCCACGAGGAAACCCGCCAGCGCGCCGTGGCCGCTGCCGTTCGTGGAC
>ERZ780168.1298-NODE-1298-length-26841-cov-47.408796_pt1 | contig 26841 bp, 17 predicted proteins | sample MGYA00510981_ERZ780168 | MGnify/ENA primary metagenome ERZ780168 (study PRJEB29588, sample SAMEA2158769) | human gut metagenome | biome: human gut; feature: human-associated habitat; material: faeces | place: Denmark | collected 2008/2010 ...
CGAGAAATTTGCATGCCGCAGATGGCGGAAAAGACATCGCCAGACGCGCCGCCGAGTTGTGCGGTGTTACCTTAACTTCGTCAATACACGTGCCGCGATAACCTGCATCGGCGCAAAAGGCTTGAATTGACGGATACTTTTTGCAAGCCTTCTGCGCTGCAAGAATGCCTGATTTCGTATCGTGAATGTTTGCAGCATGAACCACGATGCCCAGTAAGTTGCCCATTGTGTCTATGACGGCATGACGTTTGCGCCCTTTTGCTTTTTTTCCGCCATCGATGCCGCGCTGTTCATTGTCTGCTACCGTTTTTACGCTTTGCGAATCAATTAACGCATAGTGCGGTTCGGCACTTTTCCCCGCATCTTTACGAGTCTTTTCAACCAAGTGAGCGAGGATCTCCTCCCATAATCCCGACTTTGCTCCACGGCTGAAAAAACTATAAACCGTTTGATACGGCGGGAAATCGTGCGGAAGCTGCCGCCATTGACAGCCGGTCTTTACGATATACAGCACGGCATTTGTCAGTTCGCGCTTGCTCCACTTCCGATTCCGCATTCCCGAATATAGTGGCTCTATTTCTGACCACTGCGCGTCTGTCAAGTCCGTCGGGTACGGCTTGTGCTCGGCTCTTGCTTCTTTTATTCTACTATTATAACACATCCATCTTATGAAGACAAGTTCTTAATTTAATTCTTTCAGTGGAGACTTCTGCTTTTGCCTTTTCAATATCGTTGATGAACCTTTTGCTTTTCAAGCATTTTAGTAATGTGCTGACCGCATCCATGAATGAAACCTCCTCGTTTTTACTCGTTGGCATCGTCACCGCTTACATCTTCATAAATAACTTCAAGAATCTCCGTAAGATAATCTGAGTATTCATCTTCAGAGGGAAGCTCAACATATTCACGCTCCGCAACCACTGGATCAATGGCCATTTCTATCAGCTGACGAGCAAAGGCGTTATGATCCTTGTATTGGTACATTTGCTTCAACATCTCAGCTGTAATCAAGGTCTGAAGGTTCTCGATCGACTGGTTTAAAGCTGATCAACCGTTTCACTGTGTCACTTTTCTCCTCTCTTGTTCAGTTACGCTACAAGATAAAGATACTCTTCATCAAACAGCATGCCCTTGACCTGATTGCTCAGCTCATCCACATTTCGGATGCTGCTTTCAAAAATTTCGCTGCCTGTTTTCTGCTCAGCAGCAAAGCTTTCTGCGAGCTTTGCGACCTTCTCCTCATTGGCCTTTTCGATTTGTTCACCGCAGTTCTGCAGCCATTCATCCACAGGGCCATCTTTCAGGATCGGTGCGGAACCAATAAGTTTGCCCAGTCCTTTTGCAGCATTTGCAATTCCGCCAGCCACCATCATCTCCACAGAACCGCCGGAAAATTTCTTCACATAATCACGGCACTGCTCAAACTGCCGGACGTAATTTTCCTGATAATCATGCACCTTGTCAGCAATGATTTTCAAATCTTCTGCCACAAAACGGCCATCCAGCATCACCTCCAGATAAGAGGCAAACGAGAATAGATATAGAGCCATTCTATAATCATGGAAGAGCTTTTGTAGCTGCTTCATAGCGTCTTGTACAGCTGCATCCAGATAAACCGCTGGCAATCCCTTGATCTTTTCTGCAATTTGCTTCTGATACAGGATCAGTTTAGCATCGGCATCATGCTTGATATCCAGCGCCTTCACATGAAAGTTGCGTCTGAAATTGTCGTTATTCCAGTTGTATGGATAACGTTTCAGGATGTCCTCCAGCATGTTCAGGCTGGCCTGGCTGTCAGCACGTTCTTTTTCCTGTAGGAAGGACAAAATCTCCTGCTGCGTTTTCTGAATGTCATCTAGTTTTTGGTTGATCTCTACAATCATCCCGGCCATTGCCATGACCGTGATGGTAGCTGGATCCATGCCAACAGGCTTTAGCCTTGCTTGTGCAAAACCTCCGCCGCTTTTCATAATGCCTCCGATAAATTCGCCGGTGCTGTGCAGTGTCGCAAGGCTCCCAGTTACACCATCCGGAAATACAATTCTTGCGATGCTTCCGTTCGCCAGATTTCCTCCATTGACTGCTGTCTGAATCATGGGAACAGCCTGCGCAAAAACACCACCGATCGCCGCCACATTTGTCAGTGGTATTTTCTTCAGTTTGCTGAGATCAAAGTTTCCTCTTTCCGCAATTGCCTTCTCAATATCCGACATGTCTGCCAGCGCTTTTTCTTCGTGTAGCACACTGATATCTTTGCTATCGTTGTTCGCACTATTTCCACGGCCAAGCAGTTTATCAAAGAGTCCCATCAACCATACCTCCATATAGCTTCATCTCCATGTTCCAGGAGACGTACCCACATATATGATAACGCAGTATTCCGGGATTTGGATTTACCAGTGTTATCTTTCTTTTCAGCATCCGTAAATGATGCTTTTGTAACGAAGGTGTAGCGCCTTCGCACATACAACCCCATCATACGCCCTGCAGAGCATGAAGTTATCTCTCAATAGGCACAATAAACCACGCTAACCATTGTATCATAAATGGACTTTAAGATAAACACAATGTGTTGACTTTTTTCTATTTTGTTGTATAAATTTTATGAGAAATGTACTACGAATGTGCTGAATTGACTGTATATCTATGATGGAAAAATTGATGGCTACGGTTAGCGGCAAGCAAGGTACTCGTTTTACAAACGGCACAAAGCTTGTTGGATGGCTCCGCCCCCAAACCCTGAATTGCCAGCGTTTTCACGCTGTGGTTTTGGGGTGATCCTGCGTCTCACCCCGGTCTGGCAGGAGTCCCAAAATAGAAAAAAGCCCCGCGCCTGAGGCCGAGAAAAAGCTCGGTTTGCAACTCTCAGGTGCGGGGTATTCGTTATCGTTCCGTGGACTGCTCGCGGTCCAGATCGGTCGGTTCGGGCAGATGATCACGGGTGATGATATCAAAGTTGTACTTTATGTGGTTCAGGGTCGTGAGCTGCGACTTCAGCTCCTCCAGCTCCGATTTCTCAGTTTCCAGCGTTTCGCGGAGTGCGTCATATTCTGCAGCGAGTTCCTTCATCGACGGCATTTTCCCGTCCATTGCAGCATAGACTGCCTGCGCATTTTTGTGATCTTCGATCTCCTGACGATGGGCGTTGTAGAATTTCGGAGACCAGCCTGACTCCCTATATTTCGTATAGACATCCTTCGTGCGGCGGTAGTCACGGATCGCCTGCCGCTGCCGGTTGATCTCCTTCATCCGGTTTTGTTTCTCCCGGATGGAGGCATTGATCGCGTTTCGCGCAGACCGCAAAGTCTGAATCCGCTCCTTCAGTTCTGCATAGGAATGGATGTGATTTTCCTTCAGATAGATGACGGATTGGGCCTTTGCGTCGATATTGTTCCGCTCCGCCCATACGACAAAGCCGCGTCCTTTGCCCTCACGGAGCTTGCTTTCGATGTCGATCAGCCGCTTCACCTGGGAGTCCGTATAGTCAGCACGCGGCGCCCTGGGAACATGGATGTGCTCACCATCCAGTGTTCTGCGCAGCGATGCTTCCGTGTATTCAGTGCCAAGGCTGTCCAGACGAATGTAGCGCTTTCCATCCGGCGGCAGGATACTGATGTGCGCTCCTCGCTTGATTCTGCAGCCGATTTCTTCCAGCAATTGCATCAGCGCATCAAAGCCATCCGGCTGCAAACGAAGAGCAGCGTCGATTGCCATTCGCAGAAAATCACGACTGGCGATTGGCTTCTGATTCCCTTGCCACTTGTCATAGGAAACGGTCTTGTTCTGCGGATTTTGTACAACCGACAGACCGTATTCTCTGCAAAGCTCATCGCTGATGCGGAAAACTTCCTCGTTGGATCGGATGACGTTCTTGTACTTGTAATTCCCATCCAGCGCGTAGGAGCAGATAAAGATATGATTGTGAATGTGGCGTCTATCTGTATGCGTCGCCACCACATAAGCGTGCTCACCATTCGTCAGTCTGGCTGCCAGTTCATAACCAATATTGTTCGCCAACTCCGGCGTGATTTCTCCTGGCTTGAAGGATTGCCGCACATGATACCCGATAATCTCCCCAAGAATGGTTCTGCCTGTGTTCGCCAGATAGGCATTCCGCAGAAGCATGAATTCATTGGCTGCCGTCTCCGGCGCACACGCATGAGAGGAGACCAGTGTGCCGCCCTGCGTTTTTCCGGGATTCATGATGTAGTCCAGACGTTCCTTTATGCATTTTCCCGCCGTCTTTCCCTTGTTGATATGCAGCGGAATGATCGCTGTCGTTGCCATGTTTTCCTCCAGATACAAAGAAAGACGGCGATCTGTGAGTGACACAAACCGCCGTCGTCAGATAGAAATTTCAGCACAGCTTCCCTTCAAAAAAACCGAGGATGTGATCCATTCGGTTCAGCAGGAAGTCCGCAACCATGGGCAGCCCTATGGGACTCGCCAGAAGCGCCAGGGCCATAAAGGCGATACCGTTCTGCCAGTAGCCAATGGCGAATTCCATGACTCCCAGCAGGGCGAAAAGGCCAACGGTCAGGCCGAGAACCGAGGAGGCAATGGAGGTGACAAACGCTGCCAGTCCAAGCAGAAGCCGTACCGTCAGCATGAAAGGTGCCAGGGCAATTCTCAGTGTGCGCTTCATCATCTTCAATTCCTCCTCATCCTGCTCCGCCTTCAAGCTTGGCAAGTATCCCGTTCAGGGTTTCCCAGATTTCCTTCTGCCTGTCCTGAATGTCTTCGATCTCCGTCTCATAGATGGATCCGTGTTCATTGAGCCTGCGGGCGATCTGGTTGACGTTGTTGGTCAGGTTCTTCAGCAGCCGTATCATCTCACGGATTTCGGGAAGATCCAGCTTCAGCATGTACCCATTCAGGGCAATAGCCCGGTAGAAGGCAGATTGATTCTTGATGCCGTAGGCCTGCATTTTCTGCCGGATCAGTGCATCTTCGGCCTCTGTCGTCCGGAAGTTGTGGTTCACAACCCGCTGTTCTTCCTTCGCCATCATTATCGCTCCATCCCGCTCTTCCGGCAAGGCTGTCGCCGGTCAGAGAGCGCTTTTTCAATTTCATCTTTACCGGCAGGATGAAGACCGAAGGCACGAGAGATTTTGTTAATCGCCAGCTCCCGCTTCTGATCCAGGCCGGCAGCAAGCGCTGCGGCTTCCTTGTCCGTCAGAAGCTCCAGCCGGTCATCGCCAGCTTTGACGATCATGGCACCGCCAACGATGGGATCACCATGACGCTCCGATCCATACAGATCACTGGCAATGCAGTTGATGTACTTCACATCATCATGGAGCTTTCCCTCCTCATCGATCAGCATGAGACAGCTGTCCTTTGACAAAGACTCTGGCTCCACCAGCTCAATCCAGTCACAGCCCAGGGTAGCCCGCGCGATGCTGAACATCTCCTCCTGCGGATCACACTCCAGGATCTTGACCTCCTGCTCATCAGTCAGAAGAACGGCATACTGCTTCTCATTGCCCGTATGCTCCACTGTGTCGTAGGTCGGATGCTCCAGCGCAGCAATCTCTTTCCTTGCTGTGTTGATGAATCCGTCCAGCACCGCAGGATGCGAGGTCACGGCATAATCATCACGCCGATCCATGCCCAGCATGTCGTGGGTTTCAGGAAAATCGTAGGTGAAGGCCCAGTCCTTGTTGGCAGAAGAAAAGCGGCCATCCCAGGCTTTCACCTGAACGGTCGCTGCCAACACCTGACCGACACGCTCCGGGCCGTACTTTTCCAAAACGCCCGAGATGGCGTGCTTGTTCAGGCGGAAGCCGTCAAAGTTCTGGAAAATGGCTTCCTCAATATCCTTCTTGCAGGCGATGTTCGCCTGGTGGGACTGCCGGAATTGATCCAGCTCGCCATGCTCGCGTGCATAGGCGGCAGACTGATGATATACCGGCGTATTCACAATCGGTTTCATTCCGGATACCTCCTCATATCTGTGTTCGTTTTTCAGGAAGTCGGTTACGAGCTGTTCCTTCTCAAAATCCTCTCCAAACAGGAGAACGTCCAGCTGATACTCGACAAAGTCCAGATTCATCAGCGCCTCCATGAACCGGGAATCAAAATCGTCAGAGGGACTTTGTGGCTCATACAGCTGCTGCCATTGCACAAGCTGATTTCTGTAATCCGCCAGCGCCTGATAGCAGTATCCCACCTGATGCCTGAAGATTTCCTCATCCGAGATTTGCCGGTGCTTTGGCTTGGAGCGGAACGTCTTTCCCGTTTCGTAGGCGATGCCAAAGTCGCCCGCCAGCTTTTCGGCGGCATCCTTTGGCGTAAGGCCAAACAGGCGGGCGGTGAAATCAATCACATCACCGTCCGCCTGACAGCCAAAGCAGTGGAAGCGCTTATCCACCTTCATGCTGGGCGTTTTATCGTTGTGGAAGGGGCACCTGCACATGCCGCCATGCTTCACCTGCAGGCCGTAGCTTTCTGCCGCCTGTCTGGTTGTGACACTGTCCTTCACGGCTTCAAACAGATTCATCGCTCGGCCTCCTGCTTCTTCGTTTTCTCAGGCGCAGGCCGATCCATGTTCAGCTTCGCATCCAGCTCCGCCAGCCGGGCACTCTTGGTACGCAGCTCATCCTCCTGCGGGAAGGGCTTACCCAATTCACTGCGGGCAGTCGCCATCTGCTGATTCAGATCGGTCAGCCTGTTCTGCACGCCTTCGATCCGTTTCGGGATGCCGGCCAGCGCGTTGTCGATGCGGGTAATGATGCCGCGGGGATCAGTGCCCAGCTCCACCTGGTGGGACATGGCCCCCTTCAGGGTCAGCATGTACTGATTCGTGAAGGGGTTGTACATCAGGGACATGTCGAAACCGCGGTATGTGCCGATGGGCTTGTCCTTCTCATCGTGCACATGCTTGCACTGCGTGAGGATTTCCTCGCCGGCGGTCTTGGTCTCCGTGTATCCGGCACCATAGATGGTCATGCCGATGAAATCCTGCTCCGGCAGCGGATGTGCTTCAACCGTTGCTTGATCCTGCTCCAGCCCGCGCAGGAAACCCTGATTCCGTTCAATCTCCTGCGGGAAGTGCTTCAGCAGCCGGTCTTCCAGCCGGTACTGCTGGCTCTGGTGATCCGCCTTCATCAGGCGAAGGCGGGCTACATCCACATCCAGGTCATGAGGTAAGCCAGCATTACTGACTCCCTCCAGAACCGTGCAGGCACCTCTCGGCGCACACGGCTCGCCGTTTACCATCATCTTGCGATTTATTAGACCGGTGAATCATCTCATGGCAGTTCGGACAAACAGCAAGTGTTTTGCGGTGACGTGACCGCATTACCTGTTCCCATTCAGCATTTCCTGTGAGGTCTTTCAACCGCTTAACCTGGTGAATCTCGATATCATCGCAGGTTGTTCCGCATAGTTCGCATGTTTTTGCGCGTAACTTGCAAATCAGGCTGCTGGGCTTTGCATATTTTTTGTAGGTTGCTTGCATGTCAACCTGTCCAAATAGCGGCTCTTTTCGTCTCTCGAATCCTTCGTTGTAGTACACACACTCTTTCGGCCCAGCTTTCGTCATATAAGGGACTGTGAAAATGCCCTTTTTCAGATATCGAGCTTTGATCTTTGAGGTCTTTGTACGATATTTCGCAGCAAAGGTTTTGAGCATGCTATACTTCATCAGGCTTGAGAAATGAGCCATTCTTATGGGATTGCACGCCAGCGAGTAGTAATTAGCCAAGCCTCTTACCTCGCTGTTGTACTTGCTTAGAATCTCAATGTCCGAACGGTTAATGAGTTTCTTCCTGTGGATGGCCTTCCAACGTTCTTTACCATTGGTATCCTTCTTGATACGGATTCCTCCTACTTCCAGCAGCTTCGCCATCGTTTTATCAAATGGCGTATAGAGTTTTACCACCGCTGAGTACACACGGGACTTTGTTCCGTTTTTCAGCTTTTTTGTTTCCTGAGACCGAGACACCTTGATATCATAGCCAAGAAAACGGGCACATTCTGATGTGTGGGTGATTTTCGTCTTTTCTGCTGAGAGAGTTAAACCTAATTTTTCTTTCAAAAATATGGCAAGATCGCCTTTGAGAGCTTCGGCGTCTGCTTTATTCCCAATCATTCCGATGATAAAGTCATCAGCATATCGGATGTATTGCAGACTTTTATATCCCTCATCGAATACTTCGCAATGCGGTAGTTGCCGAGCACTTGCTTTCAACGAACGGATGTGGCGGGCACATTCTCTCTGTTCCTGTTCATTGAGCGTGTCCCAAATCCTTGCATATTTACGTCTCATTCTTTTGGCCAAACCGTTCATACGCTCATATTCGGGGTTTGCTTTTCTGTGTGAGGAACTTCCCCTGTCGAATTGCTTTTTGTACTCCTCAATATGCTTGTCCAGCTCGTTCAAATAGATATTCGCAAGGATTGGACTGATACCTGAGCCCTGCGGTGTGCCTGAATAGGTCATATGGAATTTCCACTGCTCCATATATCCAGCTTTCAGGAACTTCCACATCAGAGCGATGAAGGCTTCATCCTTGATGCGTCGGCGTAAGATATCGATCAGCACATGATGGTCAAAACAATCGAAACAGGCTTTGATGTCGCCTTCCACAAACCATTTCGTCCCAGTGAAAGTGCGCTGCAGATGCAGCAGAGCCGTATGGCAACTTCTACGAGGACGAAAGCCATGTGAGTTTTCTGAAAAGGTAGGTTCATAGATGCTTTCCAGTATCATTCGGACAACTTCCTGCACCAGTTTATCATTGGCCGATGGGATTCCCAGTGGCCGTTTTTTATCACTGTTCTTCTTCGGGATGTATTCCCGACGTGCAGGGTGCGGCTGATAGCTTTTGTCTTTCAGGGATGCAATGATCCCTTCAATCCTTCTGCTGCTCATGCCGTCAATGGTGTTGCCATCCATTCCCGGTGTCATACTTCCATCATTAGCGTATACATTCTTGTAGGCCAGAAGATAGAACTCCGGGTTATACAGATTTCGATACAATCTCTCATATCTGTACGTTGGGTCTTTTGCTTTATCGCTTAGACTATTCAATACATCAATCGGATTTCTCATAGTGCCTCACGCACCATCCTTTCTGTTTGTATTAAAAAGGTAAACTGCTCCCCTTTGCCATGTAGGCGGTTTTCCCGCTTCCGTTTTTACGGCCATCTCTGTTAATTCAGAGTCCTCGGACTACTATGGGAGCTGTGTAACCATGCCCCTTACGGGGTTTAGGTCATCCCCGGTAGCGTATATCAATATAGCGTTTTGCGTTGTCGGATGCGACTTTTGCCGTTTACTTCTGTCTTGAAGTTACTTTGCTTCGGATATCACATAGCCATCCAAAATGGAAGAACGGCTATCGAAGCACCGTAGGTTTCAGCATCTTTCCTACGGAGGGCAAGATGTCCCCAAGCTCCGGCTATCGTATCAGGCAATCAAGCTTTCATCCTCATACGCAAATTTTCATCCCCATGTCCATCGGTTCTTTGGATGCTGTATATACCGCTGCACACCCATCCTTCCGGATAACAACATGCTACACTCCCCATTGGGTTTCCCCATCCGGATAAGTTGTGGGATGATAGGTTTACTTCTTTCACCTTCCTTTCTTGATATCTTTACCTACCGCTTGCTAAAGGCGGATTTTGATATACACCCTTACGGGCGCACCATCTTTTCCTTGATGGCAGGATCACCGGCGCAGAGCGCCTTGATCTCCGCATAGGACAGGGCGGCTTCGTCAATATCCTCACAGGAGCGTACCGGACTTTTGCTGGTCATGATCTGGGAGATGAATTTCTGCTTGTTCTCCACCGTCTGCCAGAGATAGGCGTCAAAGGTGCCCTCGGTAACATAGCGGTAAATCTGTACATCAGGATTCTGATTGCCCTGCCGGACAATGCGTCCCGAACGCTGCTCCAGATCACCAGGCCGCCAGGGGCAGTCCAGATCATGAAGGGCGATCAGACGATCCTGCACGTTGGTGCCCGCGCCCATCTTCGCCGTGCTGCCCAGCAGAATGCGCACCTGACCGGAGCGCACCTTGGCAAAGAGCTCTTTCTTTTTCACCTCGGTGTTGGCATCGTGGATAAAAGCGATCTCCCCGGCTGGAACACCGCGGGCAATCAGCTTCTCTCGGATGTCCTCATACACGCTGAAGCTGCTCTCAACAGCCATGCTGGCGTTTTCGCCTGTGCCCAGAATGTCATCTGCATCCAGCGGCGGCATGTCATCGCCAAAGCCCGCATCAGCGTTATCTGCGGCTTCCGGGGACTGTTTTTGCGATTTTTCCTTTTCTGAACCCTTGGGCGTAGAAATATCGCAGAAGACCAGCTGCGTCAGCTTGTCGGATGAGCCTTCGCGCCAGATGCGGACAATGTTCCGGACGCAGGCGTTGACCTTGCTGCCCGGATCATCCGGAAGCAGAGGATTGATCAGCCGCTGATCCAGTCCCAGCTTTCTGCCGTCACTGGTAATCTTCAGCATGTTGTCCACCCTGGGATCCACGCTGCCGCCGTGCACCTTTCCTGCACGCTCGGACAGGCTCTCTACCATCCGCTTCTGGATTTCCGTCGGCTGTACCACAACGGTTTCATAGTGCGGTGTGGGCGTAGGCAGGTTCAGCTGATCCGCCGTCTTGATGTCCGCCACTTCCTTGAACATTGTCATCAGCTCCGGCAGATTGAAGAACTTCGCAAACCGTGTGCGTGCCCGGTAGCCAGTTCCCTCCGGGGCCAGCTCAATCGCCGTAGTGGTCTCGCCGAAGGTGGAAGCCCAGGCGTCAAAGTGCGTCATGTTCTGCTTTTTCAGCGTGTCGTACTGCAAATACCGCTGCATGGTGTACATTTCCGTCATGGAATTGCTGACAGGGGTGCCGGTGGCGAATACTACGCCGCGTCCGGCGGTCAGCTCGTCCATGTACCGGCATTTCAGGAACATATCCGTGGACTTCTGCGCCTCAGAGGTGGAAAGGCCGGCTACATTGCGCATTTTTGTGGTGAGAAACAGATTCTTGTACCCGTGCGCTTCGTCCACAAAAAGCCGATCCACACCCAGCTCAGATTTTCCCACACGAAAACGGCGGCGCGCAGGAAAACAGTATGCGCGCCGGAACAGAGAACGTTGCCGGTATTGTAGGTATGGCTGCTGCGCTACAGGAACATTTTGAAGCGATGGAGACAGAAGCCTTTCACCTTTATTCGTTGACCGATGCTCTTATCCAAGGAATACAGGATATTCCTCACGTTCTTCATGGAGAGAATCAGGAACGGCTGCCAGGTTTGTTAAGTCTCGCTTTTCCCGGATATGAAGGAGAGGCTCTACTGCATCGCCTAGATCTGATGGGGATCGCCGTTTCGACCGGCTCTGCCTGTGACAGCAAGAGGACAGTCATCTCTCATGTCCTCAAGAGCATGAGTGTACCTGAAGAGATAGCACAGTCAACCATCCGAATATCGCTGGGCGTAGAGAACACGATAGTTGATGTAGAGGCTATCGTAAACGCCTTGCATCGCATACTAAAGAAGGACTAAACGATAATTATTATTAAGAGGCGTATTTCATCCTTTATGATTAAGATGAATGCGAAGAAATCTAGATACTATTAGGGCAATTAGTACTCGGATTCATGCAATACACGGAGAATTACAGCGTATTAGATGCTATACAGACTTTGAGGGGTTGGGAACATGAAACAATTTGCCACCTTTCTCCTATTGTTGGTAATAATGATACCATTAGCGGAAACTTCCCATGCAAAGGATGAAATCATCACCTATGAGCAGCTACTGGCCATAGACGAACCATGCACAGTATATGTAGAGGGCAAGACTGGCGATCCCTATCCGATGCATATGAAAGAAACCTTGATGTCAAGTACACAATGGCAATGGCTTATAAAAGATAGCAGCGGAAAATATCGCCCCTCTGGGAAATACGTAAACATGACCGCATACCAAGCTATGGGGATCAGCAAAAGGGGCTTGATTCTCAATCATAAGGATTGTCGTCTGGAAGTCCATGTCTCTGGAAAAGGCCAATGGTCTGTGGCGAGTTTCAGAGTCGTGGATACGCCGATTACATTCAGTGGTATTTTCTGGCCGATATTCTTCATGGTAGCCATATTTGCCGTAACGGTGCCTCTTATCATTCGAGGAATTAATGCACCGCCTGCAAGAAACCAGCCCCGTCAGTGGCAACCTAGCAAGACGTTGTTAGCTGCTTACTTCTTGAGCGAATTGTTCAAGGATAATGGGAAAAAGAAATGACGAAATGATTGGAGGAACGCATGGATTCTGAAGTGAGTGCGATGAGCAGGGCAATTGACCTGGGAAACCTTAGTACCCACGGCCCGGACGAGGAGAATCTTTTCGTACCTGTGGACGTAACCCGCGAGGCCAAGGGCTATGAGAAATGGATCAACGATCACATCTGGCATCTGAACCGGATGCAGAAGCAGCCGGATGAAGTGGTGATTGCGCCTAGTGATCAATGTTGTGATCCATATGAATGCTGGTATTATGGCTACTGCCACAATGATGAATGAGGATGCTATCCGCATAAAGACTGGTAAAAGCACGCCGTACCAATGGATTCGCATAAGCTTTCTACCAATATGGTAAAGCAGCTAACGCCAGGCGGACAGTGTTTGCAAATCCAACATTTCCGGGAAAACCAGCTAACACCCCTACCCAGAATGTTGGCAGAAACAGCGGGAAATGCTCTCTTTCATCCTTCTCCCGTCCACAGCAATCTGGCCAAACACGGTTCTGAAAATCAAGGTGGCGCCTTGATTTTTTCAAAATCCGACCCCGACCATCCGCGAAAATTAGCAAGACCGTCCGCCTGCGCTTGCAGAAAAAACCGACCCGCTGAAGAGGCCACGTTAGAAATCGGCCATAAATGTTTGCAATTTGCAAACACCGGGTGCTGTGTGTTAGCATGAACTGGCCCGTTTCGGGATACGAAAATACCAGACCCGGAAACTTGCCGATTTAGGGCAAATTTGTCGAATCTGGTATCTTCAAAATGGTGATCCCGGCGGGATTCGAACCCACGGCCTGTCGCTTAGGAGGACGAAAGACTGTTCGCCTTTGCGTGCCTTCGAGTGCCCTGGAATGCCTTATTTTACTGGATTTCTAACGAATGTGGGTGTTCGCATTTCCCTTGAATATACCCCGCAAATCCCGGGGTGCCGTTAGCAGAATGTTAGCAGTGCTAAAAAATGTGGCGGGACAAAAAACCAGCCGCCACCAAAATTAGCAGGAAAAATGGCGCAATATTTTGCGATAAAAACATAATTGTTTGCCGTGTTGGCGCATGCAACAATTTACATAAAATGGGGGCCAATGAATAAACTACATCCTACTGTGGGCCCTGTTTATTTTGTACCGAGAAAGAGAATCGCTTGCTATCAAGCCGATAATGCGATAAAATGAAAGTGGAGAGTTATAAGCATATGGCTTTGAGAATCAATGCGCCGCGGGAAAAGGAGGTCGCATATGGATAAAAAGATGTTGCCGGTCGGTCTGGATAGCTTTGAGAAGATTCGTCGACTCGGATACTATTATATGGATAAGACGCTACTCATCCAAGATGTACTGACCAACCGAGGCGACGTGAACCTGTTCACCCGTCCCCGCCGGTTTGGCAAGACGCTGAATATGAGCATGCTTTGGAGCTTCTTTGAGATCGGCTCGGACAAGTCACTTTTCAATGGACTTGCGATTAGCGAGGAGAAGCAGCTTTGCGAGGAATATCAGGCGAGGCATCCCGTCGTTTTCCTTTCGCTCAAGGGCGTGGAAGGGTTGACGTATGAGGAAGCCATTGCGCGATTGGTCACGCTGATCTCCACTGAATGCAAGCGACTGGATTATCTTGAGAAAGCACCTGATGTCAAAGAAGATGATCGGAAGATCTTCCGTAACCTTATGGCTCGGCAACCCGAGGAAGATGAACTGCAAGATGCCCTCGTAACCTTAATGCGGATGCTCCACGCGCACTACGGCGAGCAGGTGATTTTGCTGATCGATGAATACGACGTGCCGCTGGACAAGGCTCACATCAATGGGTACTACGACCAAATGGTAGCCTTCCTGCGGGGCTTCTTCGGCGAAGCGTTCAAAACCAACCCGGATTTGTTCTTCGCGGTGGTGACAGGCTGCCTGCGCATCTCGAAGGAGAGCATCTTCACGGGGATCAACAACCTCAAGGTGGATACCATCACGGATACGCGCTATGACGAATATTTCGGCTTTACGGAAGCGGATGTAAAGAAGCTGCTGGCCGACTATGGCATGGAGTATGCCTTGGAGGACATGCGGGCGTGGTACGACGGCTATCACTTCGGCAATGCGGACGTCTATTGCCCGTGGGATGTAGTCAATCACTGCGACAAGCTGCTGGATAATCCAAAGGCCAGACCAAAGCCCTACTGGAATAACACCTCGTCCAACGCGCTGGTGAAGCAGTTTATCGACATGGCGGACGCGACGACGCGTGGCGAGATCGAGCAGCTTGTGGCGGGAAAGACGATTCGCAAAAAGATCGTGGAGACGCTGACCTATGGTGAATTGACAGAGAGCATCGACAATCTATGGAGTGTGCTGTTCCTGACGGGATACCTGACGGTGGACAAGAACGCGCCCGAGGATGAGGATGACTACACCAGCCTCGTCATCCCCAACCGCGAAGTGAGGGAAATCTTTATCGAGAAGATCCAGAAGTGGTTCGCGGAGAAAGTTGTCACACAGAAGAACAGTATGGAAAAGCTGTGTCGCGCACTGGAAAGTGGGGACGCGGAACAGGTGGAAACGATGCTGAATGAGCAGCTTCGTGGGACGATCAGCTATTATGATAGCTATGAGGGCTTCTATCACGGCTTTCTGCTGGGACTATTGAAGGGAAAAAGCGACTGGACGATCCTCTCCAACCGTGAGGCGGGCATGGGAAGAAGTGACATCCAGATCGAGAATGCCACTGGAGAGCTTGGGATGATCATTGAAACCAAACGAGCCAAGAGCAGGAACGACATGGAGGCGCAATTTGATGCGGCGTTGAAGCAAATTCTCGAACGGGAATATGCTGAACCGCTGATTGATGATGGAGCGAATGAAGTATGGTCTTACGGAATTGCTTTTTTTAAGAAGAAATGTTCCGTAAAATCCGTGAAGATTCATGGCTGATAAGCTGTTGCCCTCCGCGGAAATTGTCTGCTATCGAACCTGGAGCTAATGGGCTAAAATAGTAGTGTGAAGTGATAAGCGTATGGCTTTGAGAAAAGAGGCGTTAACAATCAAAAGGATCATTCAAACGGAGGGGAGTAAAGCATTTGAATCAGAAATAATGCAAAGAGAAAAGGAATCAGCCGAGCTTTGCAGGCAATTCTTCCGTATTTCAAAAAGATAAGGCAACTCGGTGGAGTCTCTACGGAGACGCCACCTTTTTGTGTTTAACTCATCAATACTATGATGCATTTGCTTACTGTTTGGAAGATGAATAAATGGAAGCAAATATGGCTAAAAAGATATGGACCGTAACGCTCGCCGATGATCTGATAAATTCCTTGCGTTTTGACAGTGCGAACGTCTTGAGGCGGATCATCATAGGAAAAGGGTTGAACGAAGCTCAATCCCGGCAGCGGTGGCAAGCGGCGGTTCGACCAAGAAATTTCCTTCGCGGTGATGAAAATCGAAAATGGAGGCTGGAACGTCGAGAAGGTTGTGCTTCCAAACGGATAGATGGCAGCTTCTGCTTCCATAAAACCACTTCATTTCGGACAAGCTAATTCCGAAATGAGGTATTTTTTATGCCCGCAGCAGCGAGAAAAGCGGCCATCAGCTTTGGAATGGTGCATATTCCGGTGTCCCTCTACACCGCCGTTCAGGAAAAGGGTGTCGGCTTCAACCAAACTCACTCGGGACGGCGTGCGCGTCCGTCAGAAGAAGGTGCGTGAGGACACCGGCGCGGAGGTGCAGGCCGACCAGATCGTCAAGGGCTACGAGTATGCCAAAGGCCAATATGTCACACTCACGGACGACGAGCTGGAGCGAATCAAGACCGAACGCGACAGGACCATCCGCATCCTGCACTTTGCCCCGCCCGAATCCATTCCATCCGTCTACTTCGACAAGTCCTATCTCTGCGCGCCGGATGGCAGCGACAAGGCTTACGAACTGCTGCGCCGGTCGATGCTGGATGAGGGTGTAATCGGCATCGGCCAATGCGTGCTCTGGAGCAAGCAGACCATGCTGGCGCTGATTCCGGAGCCGGAGGGCATCCGCATGCAGACGCTGTTCTATCGGGATCAGATCAAGCGCCTGCCCGTGCAGCCCCGACAGGGCGAGGTCTCAGACGCAGAAATGCGGATGGGGCGCATGCTCGTCCACGCCATGATTCAGCCCTACGCGTCGGAGAAGTACCGCGACGAGTACGAAGAGAAGCTCGTCTCCGCCATCCAGCGCAAGATCGAGGGCCAGGAGATCATCGCCGCCGCCGAGCCGCAGGGCAATGTGATCAACCTCATGGAGGCACTGGAGCGGAGCCTCGCCCAGCAGCAGCCTCAGCTGGCGGGTGTGCATTGATGGAGCTCTTTGAAGACCGGAGCGTCCGCCCCATGCTGCTGACCGAGCGCCATGAACCCATTGAATCGGACGAATGGCTGAATGAACTGAAGCTGGACGGCATCCGCTGCGTCGCCTACCTGCGCCCCGGCGAAACTGACCTGCGCAACAAGCGGAACCTGCGGCTGCTGCCCAGTTTTCCAGAGCTTGCGGGCTTGCATGAGGCAGTCGCTGGAACGTGCATCCTGGATGGCGAACTCATCATCGCGGACACGAACGGCAAGCCGGATTTTGAAGCTCTGCAGGCGCGCAGTATGATGACCGGCACTGTGCGCATCCGCTTGAAATCGGCGCAGACGCCCGCTAACTTTGTCGCCTTTGACATCCTGTATCGTGACGGCGAGGATTTGACGAACCGGCCATTGATCGACCGCAAGGCTATCCTGCGGGAGACGGCTTTTGATCGCGGGCGGCTGGCGGTATCCAGAACCATCGCAGGCAACGCAAAGGCCCTGTTTGATCAAACGACCGAGCAGGGCCTTGAGGGAATCGTACAAAAGAAAAAGGACAGCCCCTATCGCATGGGCAAGCGCTCCCGCGACTGGGTGAAGGTGAAGAAACTTGTGGACGAAGACTTTCTGGCCTGCGGGTACATCGCCAAGGGCGAACAGATCACCAGTCTGGTGCTCGGCTCCATGGATGCTCCTTTGCGCTATATGGGGCACGTCACGCTGGGCGTATCGAGGAATGTGGCATGCCGCTTTCCAACAACACCAAGCTGCCCTTTCGACATGCTACCTTCGGGAAATGAAGGCGCCGTTTGGTATAAAAATCCGCCCATCTGTATCATCACCTATATGGAACGAACCAGCGCGGGCGGCATGCGGCAACCAAGATTCAATGGCTTCCGAGAGGATTAAGGTTCTCTTGCGGAGTCTATTTTTATCGCTTATTCCGATTGTTGATGACACCATTACCGCACCTCTTGTTCTAAATCGTAAAACAATTCGAGCAAAATTCCTGAAGTCTTGCGTATTGCTCTGCGAAAAGCATATAGCCGCCCCGTTTGCCCACGCGGCACGGAAATTAATTTCAAATTTCCATTGACAAGTTAATACAAATTGAATATAGTGTAAATAGGAATTATTTCATGCTTTATTTGTGCTCTTTATCGCTTATTTGATTGGGTAGTTATCCCTTTATTTTGTCTCTTTATTTTAATGTTTATCAATACTGACAGATTTCAGGAGGAGTACAGCATGAACCTGAAGCGTATCGTTTCCCTGATCCTCGCGCTTATGCTGGCGGTGAACACCCCCGCCGCACTTGCCGCGGACGCGCATGCCGGCGCTGCAGATGGTCTGCGCAGGCACACGGTCACGCTGACCGCGGATACGCTTACAGGAAAACTGCTGCCATTGGAGAGCGCGCCCTCTTCCATGAAAGATCAAGGGGATTATCTGCGCAATGCCGAAGGCGTTGTAGACGCCCAGATTCAGGGCACATATTATGCCAATCAAAAGCTGGCCTCTGTATCTTTAGCAGGGACCAGCTTTTCGTTTGCGCCGCTGATGCTGGACGACTATTATCCGCAGCCCAGCGAATCGCCCGAACCATCGGAATCGCCCGAACCCAGCGAATCGCCCGAACCATCGGAATCGCCCGAACCCAGCGAATCGCCCGTGCCCTCCGAATCTCCGCTACTAAGTGAATCGCCGTTGCCCAGCGAATCTCCAGCCCTGACGGATTCTCCTGATCCCAGCGGCTCGCCCGAGCTGTCCGAAACACCGGCTGTCGAAGCAACTCCGGAGATCCGCCTGACCGTCGGCTATGCCAAAACAATGGCCCGAGCTGACGTATATGCTTCCGCTACAAGCGGCGATGCGTTGGGGAACTTGAATCGAGGCGCTGTGGTATACGTTTGCTCTGTGCCCAGTGAGCGCCGCGCGAAAATCGTATTTGACACGCCGCTTGGCCTTGTTGACGGCTTTGTTTCGATTAGGCATCTGGAAAACCTGAGCGAGCAGGAGCGCCTGCAAGCCGTCCGGGACGCTGAATCCCAGGACGAGGTTCGTTCTTATGAAGGAAATGTTCTTCCCCGGACAGATGGATATACGCCTGTAGAACGGCCCACAGATACGCCTGCGCCCACTCCAAGTCTTGAACCTACCGCATCCTCCGACCCCAACGCAACGCCCACGCCGGAGGAAACGACTCAGCCGACAGTGGAGCCGACTGCCGAGCCAACGACTGAGCCAACAACCAAACCGACAACAGAGGTAACAACTGAGCCAACGGCTGGGCCGACCGTCGAACCGACAGCTGAGCCAACAGCCGAACCAACAACCGAGCCAACGGCTGAACCTACGGCTGCGCCGACCGCCGAGCCAACGGCCGCTCCAACCGCCGAGCCAACAGCCAACCCCACCGAGGCGCCCACCGCGCCTCCCACGCAGGAACCTGAACCCGATCCGGAACCCGTTCAAGAACCGGAGCCTGTGCCCGAACCGGAAGCATCGGATGACGCGGAAGAACTGGGTATAAGCGTCGCTCTGCTGCGCCTGCTTTTCTCATCCGCATACGCCGAGGACAGCCGTCCTTCCAGCATCACCGGCCAGCGCATCGGCGGAAGGGCGCGTTCCGCGTCAGGCGGCGTCAGCGCCGTTGTGTATCCCGGCCTGTTTGACGCGGTGACGGATGTACGTCTATCCGCCCTGACCACCGGCGTGAAGGAGGACGTCATCGTCCGCCAGTACACCGGCAACCATGTGTACGCCTATCGTCTGTCCACCCAGGGATTGACCGCGCGCCAGTCCGGCCAGGAAATCCTTCTCTACAACGAGGATGGTCAGGCGCTGGCCAAGCTCGAAGCGCCGCATATGACCGACGCGGCGGGGAATTACAGCACGGATATTTCCGTGTCTCTGGAAGGCGGCGGCGGAAGCTATACCGTAACCTATGCGCCCAACGACGCCTGGATGCAGACTGCCTCGTATCCCGTGACCATCGACCCAACCGGCAGCTACTTCAATGACTTGGCCACCGGTATCGGCGACGTGTATGTGTCCAGCGCCAACCCGGGCAAGCATTATGATCATACGGTAGATCGGGGAAGCCCCCAGCGAAACCACAATCTGGAGGGCACTAACCTCTATGCCGGCAACAACGGCAGCGACAACATCGCCTTAATCATTCCGTCGCTTACCGGCTTTGCGGGCAGCGATGGGAACGTCTCAGAATTCCCCACGGGAACGGATCTGCTCATTGAAAGCGCCATGTGGAACGTCTATGTTCATGAGGTAGGCGGCAATGGACAATTCAAAATTTCTCTGGTAACGGGCAGCTGGAATACATCCACCGTGACCTATAACAGCCGCCCCTCGCTCTCCAGTGAAATCAGCATAGACGTTTCCCTTCACACCGGCTGGAACAGCCTGGATGTGACCAGGCTCTTTTCTGCGTGGTTTAACGCGGCGGATCAAAAACAAAACTATGGCATTGCCGTAACATCTGGCAGCGCATGGGCGCGCATCTGTTCTTCGGATGTGCTGCCCCGCAACGAACGCATGAATTTCTCTGCCACCTATGTGACCGGCATTGGCACACCCACCCTGACAGCCACACCCCATGGCTATGGAACCAACAGCGAAAGCGGCTGGGTAGACCTGAGCTGGAACAAGGTGAGCGGGGCAAGCGGGTATACCATCGGCATCTACAACGGACAAAAGTATGAATATCAGTTTGTGGGCAATACCACCAGCTTCACCACCAAAGGGAAAAATCTCTGGCCCACCGACGAGGAGATCGCCGCGGGCAAGTATGCCCTGCATTGGGACGGCGCCGGTCAGGAGCTGCCCAATATTCCGCGGCTCGGTCAGAGCGACCTGAATTATTATTTCAGGGTCATGCCCACCAACGCGTATGGCCAGACGGCCGGCAGCGCTACCGCCGCCACGGTATCGGCTCTCCTGCCGGATACCACGCCGCCCAGCCAGCCCGCCACGGTCAGCGTCAGCCCTGCTGACTGGTCGAGTACCGGGACGCATACCATCACCTGGGCGGGTATCACGGATCAGCCGGGAAACGCCTCCACACTGGGCACGGGCCATGTGCAATACGTTGTCAATCCAGCCGAAACGGACGCGGCGGCCTGGGCGTGGCAAAACACCGCCTACAATACCGCCAACGGCTCCTTCACGCTGGACACCTCCGCTTTCGCGGACGGCTCCCATGCCGTGTATGTGCGCGGCACGGACAGCGCGGGCAACTACGGCGCGCCCAAGGGCGTACAGCTGTATGTGGACAAAACGCCGCCCACCGCGCCCGACGTGTCCATTTTGCCGGACGAATGGACAAAGGACGACAGCGCCAGCCTCACATGGACAGGCATTTCGGATATCAACGATCTGCTGCGGGTGGAATATGCCATAGACGGCGGGGCGTATCTCACGACGAATCTCGCGGATAAGACCTGCGCGGGCTTTCCGCTGGACATTTCCGCTCTTACAGACGGCGAGCATACCTACGCCGTGCGCGGCGTGGACGTCGCGGGCAATGAAGGCGCGGCAGGAACCGCCACCGTGAGGATCGACCGCGGCGCGCCCACGCTTCTTGCTTCCTCGATTGACCCCGTGGGCTGGGCGGACACGGAAAGCGTAACCCTCAGTTGGGAGGGCGCGGCGGATGCTTATAGCGGCCTCGCGCAGATGGACTATGCCATCGACGGCGGTGAATTCGTGCCCCTTGAGGTCGCGGAAACCGGCAGCAAGGAGATCGACATCACCGCGCTGGCGGACGGCGAGCACACGATCACCCTGCATCTGACGGACGCGTTGGGCAACAGCGCCTCCTGGGAGCACAAGTTCTATGTGGACGTCACCCCGCCCCAGGTGGAGCTGCTCACCCCGCCGGACGGTACGGTGGTCACGGGCGTGCTGGATATCTGGGGCAATGTTACAGACATTTCCCTGCTGGATTGGACGCTGACCGCCACCGGCTCCTCCGGCAAGGTCATAACGGTCTGGACGGATACCGCGGAGAAGACCGCCGAGCAGCTGGGCGTGCTGGATACCGGCGAGTTTGCGGACGGGGAAACCATCGAAATCGCGCTCGTCGCTCACGATCAGGCAGGCCATGAGAGCACCGCCCGCGGCGTGTTCATCAAGGCGGATCATTCCGCGCAGCCCGTGGTCGCGGACGTGACCGTCACCGCGCCCGCTCAGGGCGAGATCATCACCACGGCCCACACGCAGGCCGCGTACACCCGCGAGTATGCCGGCAGCGAGTCGGACAGCCGCGTGATCTTTGACGGGCAGTCCGCCGGCAGCGCTTCCAGCCAGAAGTTTGATCTGTATCCCATTCTTTATCCCGAGGGCTCGACCCATTCCCTCTCCGTCATTTCCAGGGACGGCGGCGATGTGCTGCACTATGCCAGGGGCATGGCGTCGCTGCTGATCCTCAGCGATATCTGGAAGGACGAAAGCAAGGTCGCCAGCCACAGCGGCGTGGAGCTTACGCCCATGGGCGCGGTATGCGCGGGCGATTCCGGCCAGCTAACCTCCGTGGCGTTCTCTGCCGCGCAGAGCGTGCAGGCCATTCGCCTCCATACCCTGGCGCAGGGCTCCGTAACCTATGAATACAGCATCGACGGCGGCGCGTCCTGGCATGCGATCCGGGACGGTCGCGACGCCTGGTTTGACGTGCCCCAGCGCAGCGTTCAGATTCGCGCAAACCTCTCCGGCGCGGGAACCATCCTTCAGGGCCTGGACGTAACCGGCGTCTATGAGATGAACCCCGTGCGCTTCAAGGTGCAGCTGCTGCGCCCAGTTACCTCCTTCCATCTCACCGGCGGCAGTGAGTTCACCGAGGCGATGCCTGCCATCGAGACGGATTGTCCGGCGGAGCTGACCACCCGCAGGCTGTACATGGACGGCGCGTGGAACAGCAATACCTTTACCGCGAACCTCCTGCCCTGCGAGGACGGAAGCGTGCATACCGTCACGGCGCTGGGGCTGGATGCCTCTGGACGTCTGTACGGCAGCGGCGCGAAGACCTCCCTGCTTCTGCGCACAGCGCCGGGAGCAAAGGGCGTCTACGAGAGCGACAGGCTGACCCTGAATGGGGACGCCTACGCCATCCGTCTGGAAACCCTCTGTCAGGATGATTCCGGTAAGGTCGTCACCTCCGGCCTGTACGCCTATTCGTATGACGGAAAGACATGGACGGACTTTGAACTGAATGATTATGCTTTCCTTCCGCAAGCAGCGCGCACGCTCTATGTGCGCGCCATGCTGCCCGAGGGCGTAACGCTTCGCGCCCTGCATCTGGAAGGCGTGACGGCTGCCGGCAAGGCGATCTCCACCAGCCTGATCAAAGCGCCCGCCAACGTGCAGGCGGCAGATTACGGCGACTATTATGAAAACGAGAAGCTCCGCCGTTACGTGATTACCTGGTCGGACGCCAATCGGGACGACCCGTCGCTGGCCAACGAAATCTACTTTGATATTTATCGCGACGGAAAGCGAATCGCCACCACGCGGAGCACGCGCTATGAGGACTACGATTACGTCAGCGGCGCGGTGTATCATGTGGCCGCTCGCCGGGTATACGACGATCCGCAGGATGGGCTTGCCTCCGAGCTGACCCGCACAAGCGCCCGCGTGAAGGCCAAGTCCGTTTACATTCCCAGGGAAGAGCGCGTCGAGGGCGTAGCGCACAATGTGGAGGATTTCACCCAATCCGAATACCTCAACGACCTCTACGGCGGGAATTATACCTTCTCCGCCGAGCCGAACCCGCCCAGCCACGAGTTTGCACTCGACCAGAGCCTGTTGGGGCCACACCGCTTCTGCTCGCTGGGCTTTGAGCCGCTCAACTTCAACACGGGCAACTTTTTCCTGCAAACACAGGACATCCGCCTTACCGACCTGGGCGGGAGCGCGCTGGAGATCATCCGCACCTACAACAGCCAGAGCAGCGAGACGGACGGCCCGTTCGGCGCGAAGTGGGCGACGGAATACAGTCAGCACCTGCGCCTGTTTAACGACGGAAGCGTAGGCTGCCGCCGCGCGGATGGAAGCGAGATCATCTTCTACATTCAGCCGGACGGAACGTTTACAAGCAATTCCACGGAATATGAAAGCCTGTCGTATGACGACGCGCGCACGGAATACCGCGTTGCGCTGACGGACGGCACGGTGTACGCCTTCGCCTCGGGCGGCTTGCTCAAGCGCATCGAGGAGGACGGCGGCCAGCACGTCACCCAGATCGTGCGCGACGAGGATGGCCTCATCACAAAAATTATCGCGCCCAGTCAGGAAGAATTGCTGGTCGAGATGGATGAGAATGGTCACATCGTCAAGCTCACCACGCCGGGCGGCGCGGAACTGACCTATCAGTACAAGGGAAGGAATCTGGTTTCCTTCACCGATGCGAACGGCGAAACGACCAAATACCAATATGACAGTCAGGGCCGCATGACCGCATGGTACGACGCCAGCGGCAAGCGCCAGGTGCAAAACCAGTACGATAAGCAGTCCCGCGTGACCGCGCAGACGGACGCGAACGGCGGACGGTATAAGATTCAGTATGAGGACGGATATACCGTTACAACCGACGCGGAAGGCAACGTCGTTACCTATTATTACGACGAGTGGAAGCGCACCACGCGCATTGTGGACGCCCTGGGCGGCGAGACCACGTTCACCTATGGACAGCAGGGTGAAATCGTGTCCATGACCGACCCGCTGGGGAACGTCACGACATACGAATACAACGAAAACGGCGACAAGATTGCCGAGGTCGATCCCCGCGGCGCGGCGGTGGTCATGGAGTGGGATGACAACCATCATCTGCTCAGCATGACAGATCAGAATGGCCATATCACCGCATATACCTATGACACAAACGGCAATCTGCTGACGGAAACCGCGCCGGATGGCGGCGTGACGGTCTACACCTATGACAGCAAGGGACGCATGGTGGAAAAGACCGACGCGCTGGGCGGCAGGACGGCCTATGAATACGTGAACGGGCTGCTGGCCAAGGTCACCGACCCCGAAGGAAACGAGACCGCCTATACCTACGACGCAAACGGAAATCTCGCCTCCATGACGGACGCCCTGGGCAACGTGACGCGGTATGAGTACGACGGCAGTGGCAATCTCCTCTCCCTCACCTTCGCGGACGGAACGCAGGTGACGTATACCTATGACGCGCTGGGCCGCCAGACCTCCATGACCGACCCCAGGGGCAACGTGACGAAGTACGCCTATGACGCACTGGGCAACCTGATAAAGACCACGCTTCCGGACGGAACGGTGCAGACCGCCGCTTACACGAAAAACGGCCAGCAAAAGAGCATTGCCGACGCGCTGGGCAACAAGACCAGCTATACCTACGACGGAAACGGCAACCGCTTGACTGTTACCGACCCCGCCGGAAACGAGACCCTCAGCGAATACGACAGGGCAGGAAACCTCCTGCGGGAGATCAACGCCCTGGGCGGCGTGACCGAATACACCTATGACGAGGTGGGCTTGCCCCTGACCGTAACGGACGCTACGGGTGCAACACAAACCATGACCTATGATCTGGCAGGCAACCTGCTCACACGCACGCTGGCAAACGGTGCTACCCTCTCTGTGGCATATGACAGCATGAACCGCCCCATCCGGCAGGTGAACGCCCTGGGCGGCGTGACGGAAATCGAATACGATCTGCTGGGCAGGATCACCCGCGTGACCGATCCGCTGGGCGCGGAAACGACGTACGCCTATGACAAGAACGGCAATCTGCTCACCGTTACCGACGCCCTGGGCGGCGTTATCTCTTACGCCTACGACGCACTCAGCCGCGTGATCTTCGAAACCGCACCCAATGGCGGCGTAACCCGTTATGCCTACGACAATACAGGCAATCTTCTTTCCATTATGGATGCGCTGGGCGGTGTGACCCGCTATCAGTACGACGAGAATGGAAACCTTGTCGCGATGACGGATGCGCTTGGGGAAACTGTCTCGCTGGAATATAACCCAAACGGCAGCGCTACCACAGCCATAAAGAAAAATGGCGGCGTGCTGGCGACAGGCTATGACAAGGCGGGCCGCGTCGTCTCCGAAACCGATGCGAATGGTCATACCACCAAATACAGCTATAGCAGGAACGGCCTGGTCACCAAGATTACGGACGCACTGGGCCAGCAGGCTTCGTTTGCCTATGACGTGCTGGGAAATCTTGTGAAGATCATCGCGCCCGGAAAGGCCATAACGCTCTACGAGTATGACAGCGCGGGCCGTGTCCTGAGCATGACAGACCCAGAAGGCTGCGTGACGGAGTACGGCTACAACGAGAACAGCCAAATCGCTCGCATGACGGTGAACGGCAACGCCACGCTGTACGAGTATGACGCGGCGGGCAATATCGCCGCTGTGACGGACGCGGAGGGCCGGCGTGTAGAATTTGCCTATGACCCGAACGGGAACCTGACCGGGATTGTTTATCCGGACGGAACAAAGGACACAACCCAATACGACGCCCTTGGCCGCGTGCTGAAAAACACCCCGCGCACAGGGCTGGCGACTGCATACGAATATGACGTGGTCGGAAATATCGTTTCTGTCACGCGGGGCGAGCAGGCCACGCGCTACGCGTATGACATCCTTGGCCGCATGGTTGCCGTTACCGCGCCGGACGGCACGGAGACTGCCTATACCTACGACGCGTTGGGCAACCTCACCGGCGAGACCGATCCGCTGGGCAACGTCACAGCCTTCGCCTATACCGCCGAAAGCTTGCTGGAGAAGGTGACCTATGCCAACGGAACCACGCAATCCCTTACCTATGACCCGGCGGGCAACGTGACCGCCGAAACCGACGCTGAGGGCAACACCAAGGAATATCAGTACGACAAGGTGAACCGGCTGACAGCCGTGATTGATGAGCTGGGCAACAAGACTAGCTACAAATATGACGCGCTGGACAACATCGCCCAGGTAACGGATGCATTGAAGCACATCACCCGGTATACCTACGACAAGAATGGCAATCTGCTCACTGAAACCGACGCGCTGGGCAACAGGGTGCGGTATGCCTACACGCCGGAGGGCTGGCTGGAAAGCATCACCAAGGCAGACGGAACCGTCCTCACATTTGAATATGACAAAACCGGCAGCCTGCTCACCCAGCACGTGGGCGACGGTCAGACGGTGGAAAGCAGCTACAATGAAACCGGCAGGGTCACGGAGGTTTCCAGTGCCGAGGGAACGATTGTTTACCAGTACAACGGGCAGGGAT
>ERZ780168.1315-NODE-1315-length-26597-cov-3.754841_pt1 | contig 26597 bp, 19 predicted proteins | sample MGYA00510981_ERZ780168 | MGnify/ENA primary metagenome ERZ780168 (study PRJEB29588, sample SAMEA2158769) | human gut metagenome | biome: human gut; feature: human-associated habitat; material: faeces | place: Denmark | collected 2008/2010 ...
GAGACCACGGGAGGAAAGGTTATTGAGGCACAGAATAAGCTCTATTCCATGGGATCCAGGATATCGGGAAAGAGCAAGGTTTTCAACAAAGCAGTGTGGGAGCCGATGAACTATGAGGGTTTCAGGAAGCTGTCATACAATGCCTCGGATCAGATGAATGCGGAGCTTATGACACCGGTGTTTAGGAATGTTCCAAAGGATATCCCACTTGTGGCTACACATGTGTGGCCGGCTCAGGCGGCGGTTCATGCAGGAATGAAACATGTGGTGAATGCAATCCCTGACAACTGGCCTATGGCGCTCCACCTTGCGGAGGGAAGCCTTCACACGGTTCAGACCAGATCGGCATACCTCGGATACAGGACACTGAATGGCATGCAGGGCGACGAGGTGCTTAAGCCTATGCCCAGCGATTCAATCAGATACGTTGGACACTATATAGACCATGAGCTGGTGGCAGCCATAGAGGAGGACTGCGACAGGAGAATAGAGAGAAGAAAGAAAAAGGCACCGATGCGTTTCCTTCTCACCATAGGAGGTGCCGGAGCACAGAAGGATATATTTGCAGCTATCATCAGGACGGCGCTTACCAGTGTGAAGAAGGGCAACATGGTCCTGTATGTAAATGTGGGCGACTACATGAACGTGTGGGAAGAGCTGGTGAGAGAGATACCCGCCATGGAGAGCCTTGTCACTACACATTTCGATGACTGGAGCGACACCACAGCATTTGCGGATAAGGCTCTTAAGGAAGAGGTGTACGGAATACACGCATTTTGCCATGAGAATATATATGAGGCTGTGTACTGCACCAACCTTCTCATAAGAAGCTGTGATGTACTCATAACGAAGCCGTCTGAGCTGGCCTTTTATCCAGTTCCAAAGCTGTTCATCAAGAGAGTTGGCGGGCATGAGCAGTGGGGGGCGATACACTCGGCGGAGATCGGAGATGGAACACTGGAGTGCCGTGATATACCGCACACTCTACAGATGATGAAGCTGTTCATGCAGGATGACAGCATACTCACAGATATGTGTGAGAACATAAAGCGGAACAAACTGGATGGAATATACGACGGAGCGTATGAGGTCGTAAAACTGGCGATGGATATGAAGAACTGAGAATGGAGGGTTAAATTATGTATAAGGTAAAGAAGAAAGAGACATTTATACCATCATCAAATGGCAAGGACAAGCTGCATGTCATCGTGTGGGAGCCACAGGGCGAGGTGCGGGCGATACTTCAGATATCACATGGAATGATAGAGCTGATAGACAGGTACGACGAATTTGCGAGATATCTTGCTGCGAAAGGCTTCGTAGTTGCAGGAAATGATCATCTGGGACATGGACTCACGGCGGCAAATATGGATGAACTTGGATATATGAATGCCTACGATGCGAGCAAGGCAATAGTCGCGGATCTTCATAGAGTCACTAGAAGTCTGAAGAAGGCATACAAAGGAGTACCGTTCTTCCTGATGGGACACTCCATGGGTTCATTTATGGCGAGACGATACATGAGTGACTACGGCTGGGATCCAAAATATCCGTCACCTTACACGGAGGGCTCAAGTGTGGACGGCTTTATCTGCATGGGAACTGGAAGCATGCCTGAGTATATGCTGCAGATCGGAAGACTTGTGTTGGAGCTTGAGAAGAGTCAGCACGGCGAGAGATACAGAAGTACCCTCATGGAAGTGTTGGCATTTGGAACATACAACAGGGGTATCCCGAAAACCACTATCGTGGACGGTGAGGTGAGAAAGAGGACGAATAAAGACTGGGTGAGCCGTGACCCGAAGCGCGTGGATGCATATGTGGATGATCCGCTGTGCCAGTTCTCATTTACCCTGAAGGGCTACGAGACGCTGTTCAATACACTCCACTATATACAGGAGGACAGGAACATAGCGAAAATACCGAAGAATGTGCCGGTTCTGTTTGTGTCCGGTGACAGGGATCCTGTTGGACATTACGGCAGGGATGTTCTGAAGCTCTACGAGTTATACCACAAGAGAGTTTCGCACAATGTGGCATGCTATCTGTATGAGGACTGCAGACACGAGATACTGAATGAGCTGTGCAGGGATAAGGTATTTGACGATATTGACAAGTGGCTTGAGACAAGGCTTGCAGATATAAAAGGTTAGGCCTTTAAGGAGGTTATATATGGGAGAAAATTCACAGGATAATACACAGAACGGCGCACCTGCGGGCGGCCTTCAGAAAAAGACAAAGATAGCCTACGGAGTAGGGGCCGTGGGAAAAGACATGGTGTATATGCTGGTAGCCAGCTATATACAGTACTACTACAATTCTGTGCTTGGTGTCAGCTCAGTGTTCATAGGAACAGTGCTGATGGTGGCGAGAGTGTTTGATGCATTTAACGATCCTATCATGGGTATCGTGGTGGCAAAGACCAGAAGCAGATGGGGAAGGTTCAGACCGTGGATATTCTCGGGAACCGTGCTGAACGCGGTTGTCCTCTATGCGATGTTCGCCGTGCCGGAAAGCATGGGAGCTGGTGGGATGAAGGTGTTTCTGACAGTGACATATTTCCTGTGGGGAATCACATACACGTTGATGGATATTCCGTACTGGTCCATGATCCCGGCCATCACTGAGCCGGGCAAGGAGAGGGAGAATCTGTCTGCACTTGCAAGATCCTGCGCGGGCGTGGGTTCTGCCATCCCTACTGTACTTACTATGATAGTAGTTCCAGCCATCAGCGGCGCAGCCCTGGCGGCGGACAAGCTGAAGATCACGGATTACCGCATCGGCTTCAAGTGGTGGGCTCTTCTGGTTGCAGTGGTGTTCGTCATCTCGGAGGCCATTTGCGTGGCAAATGTAAAGGAGAAGGGTGACACAGTAGTGGAGTCCCATGGCATAGGTGAGATGTTCCATTCGCTGGTGACAAATGACCAGGCTCTGGCGGTGGTCATCACCATCGTGCTCGTAAACTCTGCACTCTATATAACAAGCAACCTGCTCATATATTTCTTCACATATGACATAGGAAGTGAGAGCGGATATGCGCTGTTCTCCGCATTTGGCGGCGGTGCGCAGATACTTGCTATGATGCTGTTCCCGCTCTTTAGAAAGAAGATGTCCAAGAGAAAGCTGTTTGTACATTCGGTAGTATATGAGATCGTCGGATATGTGATGCTGCTTGCCTGCAGCCTTGCCGGTGTTACCCGTATGACGGTGGGCGGAGTGCCTTGTTGGTACGTTCTGTTCATCCCGGGACTTCTGGTATTTGCGGGAAGCGGACTTCTAAATGTGCTGATAACCGTGTGTCTTGCCGACAGCATAGACTACGGAGAGTACAAGAATGGGCAGAGAGATGAGAGCGTCATATGCTCCATGCAGACATTTGTAGTAAAGCTTGCATCGGGAGTTGCAGTGTTCTTTGCCGGACTTGCGATCAAATGGGTCGGACTTATCCAGCCGGCAGATGGAACATCGGAAGTCATAGAGCAGAGCACAGGAACTCTCATGGGACTTTCCATGATGATGACGGTCGTTCCGATAGTCCTTCTCATCATAGGACTTGTATTCTTCATCAGGAAATACAAGCTGACCGAGGAGAGGATGCAGGAGATCATGACGAATCTTAGATAGGAGGAACCGCTATGAACGAAGTTCATACTCGGAATCGGTTCCGACGACCTGCCCCGCTCGCATATGCGAGAGGGGCGATACATATTAGATAGGAGGAACCGCTATGATCAGATATATAGAAGAACATCAGGTATTCATACTGGAGACAAAGTCGACGCAGTATGCCATGTGCGTGCGCCCGGATGGACACCTTGAGCACCTGTACTACGGTGGCAGGAGTCTGGACTGCGGAGATCAGAATATTGTGGGACTTTGGGATGTGGCACATGACCGCAGCCTGTTCGAGACCGGCAATGCCATAGTGCTGGATGGTGGACTTACCTTAGAAAGTCTGCTGCAGGAACTGTCGTCAACCGGCAAGGGGGATGTCAGCGAACCATTTGTCTGTATGACCCATGCAAATGGCAGTACGACCTGCGACTTTGTGTACGAATCATACGAGATAAAAAACGGCAGGGATGAGCTTGAAGGACTTCCGTGTGCGGTGGAATATCATAGGGGGACAGATGGCAGATTCAACACAGTAAATGAGCAGCAAGGCACAGAAGTGGGAAGCGGTGTGGCTGGTGGATTGCAGAGCATACAAGCATATGAGCGACAGAATACAGCGGGCGAGGTAACACAGCTCACAATAACCCTCCGGGACAAATTCTACAGACAGAAGCTTGAGCTAATATATGTCACATGGGATGACTGCGACGTGATAACCAGAAGTGCCCGCCTGACAAATGAAAGTGATGACGTGGAGCGGGTGGACAGACTTATGTCCATGCAGTTTGATATGAGAATGTATCAGGAATATGACATGATACATTTCGGAGGAGCCTGGGCGAGGGAAATGCACAGATCGGTGCACCCTGTAAGGCAGGGAAGAGTGTCTGTCTCATCGTCGACCGGAACCTCGGGCAGCAGGGCCAATCCGTTCTTCATGGTGGTTGAGCACGGCAGTTCAGAGGAACACGGTGAGTGTTACGGCTTCAATCTCATATATTCAGGAGACCATATGGAGAGCTGTGAACAGAATTCATATGGACGTATGCGTATACTCAGCGGCATCAATCCTGAAGGATTTTCATTTGCGCTTGAGCCGGGACGGTCATTCCAGTCGCCGGAGGCGGCCATGACATATTCAGATTCAGGATTTGGCGGTGTCAGCAGTCATATGCATGCATTTGTCAGAAGACATATAGTCAGAGGCCGCTGGGTGGACCGGGAGAGGCCTGTTCTGCTGAATAGCTGGGAGGCCGCATACTTTGATATAAATGAGAAAAAGCTGCTGAAGCTTGCAAAAGAAGCAAAGAAGTGCGGCATAGAGCTGTTCGTCATGGATGACGGCTGGTTCGGACACAGGGACAATGACACATCCTCACTTGGAGACTGGCAGGAGAACCGCAGCAAGCTTCCGGGCGGAGTGAAGCAGCTTGCGGACAAGATAAATGCACTTGGACTTGACTTTGGCATATGGGTAGAGCCGGAGATGGTGAACGAGGACAGTGATCTCTACAGGGCACACCCGGAGTGGGCGGTCAGAGTGCCGGGACAGAGCCATGCCGAGGGGCGTCATCAGATGCTTCTGGATCTCACCAATAAGGATGTGAGAGACCATATAGTGGAAGCCATGACAAATGTGTTCTCATCTGCCAATATATCGTATGTTAAGTGGGATATGAACAGGATTATGTCTGACAGGTACAGCCAGACGCTGCCGCCTGACAGGCAGAGTGAATTTGGACACAGGTATGTGCTTGGACTCTACGACATCATGGGAAGACTCACGGAGCGTTTCCCTGAGATATTGTTTGAGGGATGTGCCGCCGGGGGAAACAGATTCGATCTCGGTATACTGTGTTACATGCCGCAGATATGGGCGAGTGATGACACGGATGCCAGGGAGAGGCTTGAGATACAGACGGGTTACAGCTATGGCTACCCTATGTCGGTAGTCAGCAGTCACGTGTCCGGATGCCCGAATCACCAGACACTCAGAGTCACCCCGCTTGAGACGAGATTCGGAGTGGCGGCATTTGGCGTGCTGGGCTATGAGTGCAATCTGTGCGATATGAAGAAGAAAGATCTGGAGGCAATAGAAGAGCAGGTGGAGTTCTACAAGAGACACAGGCGCACATTTCAGTTCGGCGAATATCACAGGATCGAGAATGGCACAGTGTCAGATCTCCGGAGGAATGAGTACCAGTTCATGACGGTTTCCCAGGATGGCTCCGAGGCGGTGTCTTGCTATTATGAGGGACAGGTGATACCGAATTACACTTACAAGCATATGCGGACTAAGGGACTTGACGAGAATGCAGTTTATGTCATGGAGGGCAGAAGCCTGCAGTACAGCGTAAAGCTCATGGGAGATCTCATCAACACTGTTACGCCGGTGCATGTGAAACCTGATTCCCTGACCCAGAGTGCGATAGACAAGGTGGTAAAGCTTCAGGGCGAGAAGGAATATGTAAAGGCGTCCGGTGCAGTGTTTAACCGCGTTGGGGTGAACCTTGCTCCGAACTTTGCGGGAACTGGCTACAACGACCAGACCGCTCTCTGGACAGAGCATGGACTGAGGTTATATACCTTCACCAGACAGTGATATATATGATCACATGCAAATGCTCATACATGGAATTGAATCACAGGAAAAACTTACATTATAAAAATAGTGGAAATAATATATGGAATGTGTTATCTTACTCTTATAGAGAACTGTTCCTAATAGAAGATTATAAATACCAGAAGGAGGACTATACAATGAGTGAGAAGCGTAACACATGGCAGAAACAGGTCATATACTCTGTTATAAAGGAGCTCAAGACTCATCCTACAGTCCAGAGCCTGATAGATGAACTGGAAAAGAGAGGATATAAGATAGGCAAATCAACTGTGTACAGGGTGCTCTCTGATGCGGTTGATGAGGGAATTGTCATGAATGTGTATTCAGGGGACAAGATGGAGCATTTTGATGGCAATACCGAGAATCACTATCACATACGCTGCAAGGTATGTGACAGGATATTTGACAGTGAGCTTCCATACCAGGATTCCATCACACAGATGGGCGTGGAGGCGGACAGCGATTTCGTCATACTGTCACACAACCTAGAATTCATCGGGATATGTCCATCCTGTAAGGACAGCCTGAAAAGTCTGTGATGGGGAAATGCAAAAGACCGGTACACATAAACGCATATTGTATGCGGTGTATGTGTACCGGCCTTTTTGTATGTGCAGGCAATGCCAAGAGCCTGTATCTTATCTGCTCTGTCAGTCTCTCTTTTTCTGTGAAATGATATTTGCAGATTTTATTTCCTTCTTTATAAATTCAGGAATCGCGGAATTGTCTTTCTGGTCAGATTCAGGTGTGTCCGGCTGCGCCTCAACTGTATGTGAGTTTACACTTATAGGATCCACGCGTGGATTACTGATAAATGTCTTGTTGGCCGAAGGCTTTACAACTGTCATTCCGAGGATGGACTTCTTGTTGCGAAACTCTCTTTCCTCCTCTGGTGTGCGCTCAGGGGCGGCATCCACCAGATTGCCGTCTCCGAAAAGGTCTATCTCAAAGCTGCTGTCATTTTCCTCCTGCTCATCATCCGTATCGTCATCCAGCGCATCTGTAATTATCGGTTCTGCGTGGATGGAAGTATCCGTATTGTCGTCTGCAAATGCACTGTCGAGATCAGGATCGTATTCATCAGCAAATGCGCTGTCAAGATCAGGGTCATATTTTTCATCTGATTCAGTGTCGCCAAATTCAGGATCGAAGTCGACATACTCCTCAGGCTTCTCAAAAAATGTAGGATCTATATCGAGCTTGAAGTCGACCTCTGAGTGACCCACTTCAATGCCGCAGTCGTTGAACAGCTTGGTCGTGTAGCAGTTTTTCAGTTTCTCGATGAGTTCAGTGTTTTCGTACTTGAGCTGTTCGAGTATGTTTGCGATTATCATTCCCTGATATTCATCCGTCCATCCGTCCTCAAGCTTTACTGCGATACCGAGCTTCATGCTCTTTATCGCCATACATATAACACCCCTGGAGCCGTCCTTCATTATGAGGTCAGGATTTTGGTTGATATAATATGAAGGTGTTCCGTAATCGTTGATCTTCTCAGGATATTTGTGGATGCATGAGAAGTTGTAGTCTATAGTCTCCCGGAGTTCGTTTGACAGGCTGAATGGATCCATGAGCTTTGCGTAGGACATGGCGATGCTTCTAAGTGGCAGTGCAAATACTGGAACTCCACAGCCGTCTATGCCGAGCCCGATCTTGAATGTAGGGGTCTGGCTGAGCATGGATATGAAATTGATTATCTGCTGCTGTACAGGGGAATCCTTGAGCTGATAGCCGTCCGGCTTACCGGTGAGCTCTCTCTGGAGCAACATAAGGCTGAAATGTTTTCCCGAGCAGCAGTGCTGAAGTTTGCTCTGTCCCTGCCTTGGGTGGAGCTTTGACCTGTCGGTGAGCTTTGCCGCCAGCGCTGAAGCTGATGTGGAAGCGCATGGCTTCATGATCATGTCATCGGGATTCAATCCTGTCTTGCGCGAGATCTCCTCCAGCACAAATATATGATGGTTGCTTCCCCAGTGGGAAGAGTTGAACATGGCAACATCCTCGTCGGTGAGGTTGAACCTTCTGTGAAGTCCTGCCAGCAGTGTAGGCAGCACCTGTATAGGCTTGCTTGCGGAACGCATGAAAGTCTGTTTCTCTATGTCGCCAAGGTAGGCGATTGTATCTCCTGTGGATGACACAACTGCGATGGAGCCGCGGTGTGCATTCTCAACAATATTTCCACGGTATTCTTTTACTAATATCTCTGACATATATTCAACACCTCATTTGTATTTTGTATGATTTTCTTCCGATATAGTCATTATATGAAAAAGATATCCGTTTGCAAAATGAAAATTACATAATATATAAGAAAAATATGAGAAATGTAATTGAGTGTAAGTAAGTAATAACTAAAAAATATCGCCTGATACTGACAAAATACATCATTTGTCATATATACCCTGAGTAAAAAATGTTTAAAAAAATCGAAAAATGCGCATTTTTTTTGTGAAAATGCATAAAAAACTTTGATTATTATAAAAAGGATGGTATAATGTCTTTATAATTTTGCATGGAGAGGTGACTTACATGATTAAAAAAGAAATGATCGCCATGCTCCTTGCTGGTGGACAGGGCAGCCGTCTTGGGGTTCTTACATCCAAGCTTGCCAAGCCAGCGGTAGCATTTGGCGGCAAATACAAGATAATCGATTTCCCACTGAGCAACTGTATCAACTCGGGGATTGACACAGTAGGTGTACTTACACAGTACAGACCACTCAGACTTAACCAGCATATCGGAATCGGCATTCCTTGGGATCTCGATAGAAACATTGGTGGTGTCACAGTGCTTCCACCATACGAGAAGAGCAACAACAGCGAGTGGTACACAGGTACTGCCAACGCTATCTACCAGAACATAGAGTTCATAGATTATTACAATCCAGACTATGTTCTCATACTTTCCGGTGATCATATCTACAAGATGGATTATGAACACATGCTTGACTATCACAAGTCCATGAATGCGGATGTGACACTTGCCACATACCAGGTTCCATGGGAGGAGGCAAGCAGATTCGGAGTAGTTATAACGAATGATGACGGCATTATCTCAGAGTTTGAGGAGAAGCCGGAGAACCCAAGAAGCAACAAGGCTTCCATGGGTATATACATATTCAACTGGAAGATCCTCCGCGAGGCACTTGTTACCATGAAGGATCAGCCGGGATGCGATTTCGGTAAGCATATTATTCCATACTGCCATGAGAACGGCAACAAGATATGTGCATACGATTTCAAGGGATACTGGAAGGATGTAGGAACTCTCGGTTCATACTGGGAGGCCAACATGGAGCTTGTCGACATAGTTCCTGAGTTCAATCTGTATGAGGAATTCTGGAAGATATATACGAAGACAGACGCCATACCACCTCAGTACATAGATGAAGCGGCAAAGGTATCCAAGTGTATCATCGGAGAAGGAACCGAGATATACGGAACCGTTGAGAATTCAGTTATAGGCTCTTGTGTAACCATAGGAGAGGGTGCGGTCGTTAAGGATTCGATTATAATGAATGGGGTTACGATCGAAGCTGGTGCCTATGTTGAAAAGGGAATCATTGCCGAGAATGTCAAGGTTGGTGCAAATGCCAAGCTTGGAGTTGGTGAGGAAGCTGTCAATGAGATGAAGCCTAATATCTACGCATTTGGCCTTGTTACTATAGGTGAGAACTCAGTTATACCTGAGGGCGTAACAATAGGTAAGAACACTGCAATATTCGGTGACACAGATCCTTCGGATTATCCGGACGGAACACTTCCGAGTGGCGGTAGTATTATAAAGGCAGGTGAGTAGACATGAGAGCATTAGGAATTATTCTGGCAGGTGGTAACAGCAATAAGCTGGGAGATCTTTCAGCAAAGAGAGCCGTTGCAGCCATGCCTATCACAGGAAGCTACAGAGCAATTGATTTCGCACTTTCCAATATGACTAATTCTCATATTCAGAAGGTAGCGGTATTCACACAGTACAACACAAGATCACTGAATGAGCATCTGAACTCAAGCAAGTGGTGGGATTTCGGAAGAAAGCAGGGAGGTCTGTTCATCTTCACACCTACCATCACAGCAGCTAACAGCTACTGGTACAAGGGAACAGCAGATGCACTTTATCAGAATATCAAGTTCCTCAAGGAGAGCCATGAGCCATATGTAGTTATCGCTTCAGGAGACGGTATCTACAAGCTCGACTACAACAAGGTTCTTGAGGAGCATATAAGCAATGGTGCAGATATCACGGTTGTATGCAAGGATATGGCACCGGGCGAGGATGACATCAACAGATTTGGTGTTATCAAGATGAACGAGGATGGCAGGATCATAGACTTCGAGGAGAAGCCTCTTGTGGCAGGAACCAACACGGTTTCCATAGGTGTATATGTCATAAGAAGAAGACAGCTCATCGAACTCCTTGAGACATGTGCCAACGAGGGAAGAAATGATTTCGTAAGAGATATTCTCGTGAGATATAAGGGTGTCAAGAGAATTTACGGATACAAGATGGACAGTTACTGGAGAAACATAGGAACAAAGGAGTCATATTACAGAGCTAATATGGATTTCCTCAAGAAGGACGTAAGAGACTTCTTCTTCAAACAGCATCCGGATATCTACTCAAGAGTGGATGATCTCCCACCAGCAAAGTACAATGCAGATGCGGTGGTAAATAACAGCTTGATAGCAAGCGGTTGTATCATCAACGGAACCGTTGAGAACTCAGTTATATTCAAGAAGGTATACATTGGAAATAACTGTGTGATCAGGAACTCGATCATACTTAACGATGTCAACATCGGTGATAATTCCATCATCGAGAATTGTATCGTGGAGAGCAGGGATACACTCCGCGCGAACACAGTACATCAGGGAACACCTGAGGACATCAAGGTAATAGTGGAGAAGGATTTCAGATATGCGTTGTAGGATGCATACGGTATAAGTAGTACAAATGACAGTTGCGTGTGGGATCGCAATGTGTGTCAGGGTTAAGGGGGTAATTCAGATGCAGATAACTGATATCAGGATCAGAAGTGTTGAGAAGGAAGGCAAGATGAAGGCGGTTGTTTCTATTACGATCGATGACGAGTTTGTTGTGCATGACATCAAGATCATCGAGGGTGAGAAGGGCATGTTCATCGCGATGCCGAGTAGAAAGGCAGCGGATGGAGAATATAGAGATATCGCTCATCCGATCAATACAGCTACAAGAGAGCGTCTGCAGAGTATGATTCTTTCAAAGTATCAGGAATCTTTGGAAGAGTAATACCAGTCTCAAATAGACATTCAGAGCCAGTGCTAGAGGCGTAAGTCACCAAGCTGATAGCATTGGCTCTTTTTATATGGTCTTGTAAAAAAATATAGTATAAAGTAGAATGTATCTGTTTAGATCCAGATAGAATATGGAGGATATAATAATGGTAAAATCAGTTATACTTGCGGCAGGCAAGGGAACAAGAATGAAGTCAGATAAGCCAAAGGTAGTTCATCAGGTGATGGGAAAACCGATGGTATATTATTCTATAGAAGCGGCGCGCCAGGCGGGTGCAGACGAGGTGTGTGTGATCGTTGGATACAAGGCAGACGAGGTGAAGTCAGCCATAGCTGCCAGTGTCAACGATGTGAAGGTTGACTATGCGCTTCAGGAGGAGCAGCTCGGAACAGGTCATGCGGTAAAGTGTGCTGCAGATTTTATTGGACGTGATGGGGATGTGATCATACTCTGTGGAGATACACCGCTTGTGACAGGGGACACACTCAGAAAAGCACTTGATTTCCACAAGGAGAGCGGGAATGGTGTAACTGTAATATCGGCGATGCTTGATGATCCATTTGGATATGGAAGGATCATAAGGAACGGTGACAGCCTGGCAAAGATCGTGGAGCAGAAGGATGCTGACGAAGCGGAGCAGGCTGTGAAGGAAGTTAACTCGGGCATGTATATATTTGACTGCGCAGCACTTCAGGACGCACTGTCACAGATATCAAATGACAACGCCCAGGGAGAGTATTATCTTCCGGATGCGATAGAGATAATAAAGAAAATGGGGCTTCCGGCTTCCGCTGTTCCGATGGACGATGCTGACCAGATAAGAGGAGTCAACACCCTGGAGCAGCTTGCAGATGCTGAGAAGATCATGGAGAACAGATAACAATAGAACGATCCACCTGGGTGGAGGAAAATGGAGAGACCAAATGAAGATCATAGTTGGACTTGGCAATCCCGGTGCGAAATATGCCGGAACAAGACACAATGTAGGATTTGCGGTTCTGGATGAGCTGGCAGAGAGACATAATATAAGGATAGACACTGCAAAGCATAAGGCACTTATAGGAAAGGGTATAATAGACGGAGAGAAGGTCATACTCGCCATGCCTCAGACATTTATGAATCTCAGCGGAGAGAGCGTAAGGGCGATAATGGACTTCTACAAATGCACGGTTGAAGATCTGATAGTCGTGTACGATGACATAGATCTTGACGTCGGCAAGCTCAGGATCAGACAGAAGGGAAGCGCCGGCGGTCATAACGGTATGAAGAATATCATACAGCACGTTGGCAGCCAGGAATTTGTCAGGATCAGAGTGGGTGTTGGCAAAAAGCCGGATCACATGGATCTGGCTGATTATGTGTTGTCGAGATTTGGAAAGGAAGATCTGGCGAATATAAGAGAGAGCTGCGGTAATGCCTGCGATGCGGTGGAGACCATACTGGCGGATGGCACAGTTGCAGCTATGAATAAGTTTAATTGAGAGTGATGGAGAATGATACGTGTACTTGGTGAGCCATTTGAAAAACTGAATATATATACAGAGTTGAAGGAGTGGCTTGCATCCGGAGATGGATTTGTCAATGTGACAGGTACGACGGGCGAGGGCACGGACAGAGTATTCATGATGCAGGGCTTCGGTGATGACGCATCGGTGCGCCTGATACTGACATATAACGACAGGCGTGCGGAGGAGCTGTACAGCGATATGAAGTTCTACGGAAGGGATGTATATATGTATCCTGCAAAGGATATTCTGTTCTTCAGTGCAGATGTCCACGGCAATGCCATAACCAGACGGCGCATGGAGGTCCTTCGGCGTCTGGCAACGGGAGAACCATGTACGATCATAGCCACGGTAGATGCAATGTATGACAAGATACCTGCACTGTCCTATATGAAAAAATACGTGATAAATATCCATGCGGCACAGTCTCTTGATCTGGATGAGCTCAAGGGCAAGTTGGTGGACCTTGGTTATGAAAAAACTGACAGTGTGGAGGAGCCGGGACAATTTGCCATACGAGGCGGTATCGTGGACATATTTCCGCTGACTGAGGAATGTCCATACAGAATAGACATGTGGGACGATGAAGTCGATACCATCAAGACATTTGATGCGGAGAGCCAGAGATCCATAGAGAATGTGGATGAACTTGTAATTTATCCCGCGGGAGAGATGGTGCTTTCAAAGGAGAGAATCGACAGAGGTATACACAGGCTGGAGGCAGAGCTGAAGCCGTATGCGAAGAAGCTTAAGGATTCATTTCAGACGGAGGCGTATGCCAGGATAAAGGGCGAGATAGCCACGCTGAAGGAACAGCTCACGGAGTTCAGTGCGATATACGGAGTGGACAGCTATGTTGATTATTTCTACAGTGACACGGTGTCTCTGGTGGACTGCCTGCCGGAGGATGCGTACATTTTCATAGATGAGACGAAGAAGGTCACGGAGAAGGCGGATGGCAGTGAGAAGAGTTTTCTTAGCAGCCTGACGCACAGGCTGGAGGGGGGATATATCCTCCCGGGGCAGATGAAGGTTCTGTTCACTTATGATGATGTTCTGGAAAAATGCAGACGCTACAAGGTTGTGGGCTTTGACTCATTTGTGGGTGAGGATGACCGTGTAAAGTATGCTCACCGCGTGGAGATCGAGAGCAGGGAGGTTCACAGCTACAGGAACAATTTTGATGCGCTGGTTACTGATATCAAGAAATGGAAGAAGGACAAATACAGCGTCCTGTTCGTATCGCCATCATCGGTCGGTGCGAAGAGAATGGTCGATAACCTCATGGACAATGACGTCATATGTCATTACCTGAACGACCCGGACAAAGCTCTGGCTGCCAGAGAGATGGCGGTCATGCCGGGAAGGCTCAGAGCCGGTTTTATGATACCGGAGATGAAGCTCATCGTGGTCAGTGAGGGAGATGTGTTCTCCAGCAAGACATCACATTCGCAGGCTTCGAGGAAGAAGCTGCCGCGTGCCGGGGAGATAGTAAAGTCATTCTCGGATGTGAGCGTGGGCGATTATGTGGTCCATGAGAAGTACGGAATAGGTATCTATCGTGGGCTTGAGAAGATAGAGGTCGACGGCGCCTTGAAGGACTATCTGGTTATCGAGTATGCTGAGGGCGGCAAATTATATGTCCTGGCTTCCGAGACGGACAGGATCCAGAAGTACAGGAGCAAGGAGAGCCGAGCCCCGAAGATCAACAGACTCGGTGGCAGTGAGTGGCAGAAGGTAAGAAACAAGGTTAAGGGCCATGTCAGCGAGGTGGCTCAGCATCTTGTAAAGCTGTACTCAGAGAGACAGGCGAGGGAAGGCTTTGCCTATTCTCCTGATTCCGAGTGGCAGAAGGAGTTCGAGGAGACATTTCCTTATACTGAGACTGACGATCAGTTAAAGGCCATAGAGGATGTCAAGGCGGACATGGAGAGCCATAAGATCATGGACAGACTGGTGTGCGGAGACGTTGGATTTGGCAAGACTGAGGTGGCGATCCGTGCTGCGTTCAAGGCTGTCGGTGACAGCAAACAGGTTGCGTATCTTGTGCCGACCACGATCCTTGCCGAGCAGCATTATGAGACGTTCACAGAGCGAATGAAGGATTATCCAGTGACGGTGAGACTGTTGTGCAGATTCTGTACCCAGAAGGAGATAAAATCTACACTCAGAGAGCTGAAAGAGGGCAAGGTGGACATAGTCATAGGAACCCACAGGCTGCTCTCAAAGGATGTGGAGTTCAAGAATCTGGGACTTCTCATAATAGATGAGGAACAGAGATTCGGTGTAAATCACAAAGAGAAGATAAAAGAGATGAAGACCAATGTGGATGTTCTGACACTGACGGCGACGCCTATCCCGAGAACACTCCATATGAGTCTTGTTGGAATCAGAGACATGAGCCTGCTTGAGGAGCCTCCGGTGGACAGGAGGCCGATACAGACCTATGTCATGGAATATGACAGGGAGCTTGCCAGGGAGGCGATTGCCAGAGAGCTTGCAAGGCATGGTCAGGTATACTATGTGTACAACAGGGTCGAAGGCATAGAGAGATTTGCGGATGATGTGAGAAGCCTCGTGCCATATGCAAATGTAGAGTTTGCCCATGGACAGATGGATGGCCGCACGCTGGAGGACATCATGTACCGGTTCAACAAAAAGGAGATAGACGTGCTTGTGTGCACGACCATCATAGAGACCGGACTTGATATACCGAATGCAAATACCATAATCATACACGACGCTAACCTGTTTGGTCTGGCACAGCTCTACCAGTTACGCGGAAGAGTTGGTCGCTCGGACAGAAGTGCATTTGCATTTATGTTCTACAGGCGCAACAAGATGATATCCGAGGTCGCTGAGAAGAGACTTAGAGCGATAAAAGAATATACGGATCTCGGCTCGGGAGTCAAGGTGTCCAAGGCGGATCTCAACATCAGAGGTGCGGGAAGCGTCCTGGGCGAGAGTCAGTCGGGCAACTATGAGGTCGTGGGCTATGACCTTTACTGCAAGATGCTTAATGATGCGGTCAGGGAGCTCCGCGGCGAGAAGGTTTTCCATGAATACGAGACGGAGATAGACCTTCCGGTGGATTCGTTCATCCCTGAGACGTACGTCAAAAACGACTTTGTCAAGCTGGAGCTTTGTAAGAGAATATCCCTCATCAAGAATGAGGATGAGTACAATGACATAGTGGATGAGCTCATTGACAGATTTGGCGACATCCCTGACGAGACAATGAATCTTCTTGATGTGGCACTGTTAAGGGCAAATGCAAATATCTGCTTCATAACCCGTATATGGTACAAGGACGGAGACCTGAGATTTGTCATGTACAACAGGGCTGACATAAATGTAGATGGGATAGATGAGCTCGTTAAGAGTTATTCAGGCAGGATGAAATTTGTCATGGGGGCAAAGCCTGAGTTTATATTGAAGCTTGGACGGGAGGAGAAAAATGATCTTCTCAGAAAGGCGGAATTTGTCGTGGCGGATATGTCCCAGATGTTGATAATGACCCACAGTGAAGAAGACAGTGTGGATAACAAAGCATAGATAATGAGTTAGAAATATACAGACAGGAGAATACAAAGATAAGGAGGTGCGGTTCAGTTGAAGAGATGGTTGTGTGTGCTGCTGGCGCTCATATGTGCATTTGCCGTGACTGGATGTGGCAGTGATGCCACTGAGGAGACTGGCAAGGAGGTAGTTCTCAGATACAACGGGCAGAACATAGAGATAGACGAGGTGTATATTTATGCCCAGACTGTGAAGGAGGAGTACGAATCAAAGTATGGCAGTGACGTGTGGAAACAGAGCATAGTGACTGATGATGGTCTGGAGATGGATGCCGTGGATGCAGCAAGGCGTCAGGCGATATCAAAGCTCATAAAGACCAAGACTCTTATAACCAAATCCGGGGAGTACGGCATAAGCCTGACTGCAAGCGAGCAGAAGGATCAGGATACGGCGGCGCAAGAGTTCTATGACAAATTGACTGATGCCCAGATCGCAGAGGTTGGACTTGAACTCGATACGGTGAAGAGAGTTTTGCGTGAGAGCGCACTGGCAGACAAGATATATGATTATGTGATGAAGCAGAGCTCCACGGAGATATCCGATGAGCAGGCCAGGATGAGTACATTTTATGACATGTTCTTTGAGTGCTACTCGGAGGACGATTATGGAAATATCACCCTGTACTCACAGGACAAGATAGATGAGCAGAAGAAAAAGGCGGATGCGGCATATGAATCCATAGTGGAAGCCTCGGATGGCACAGATATGGATATATCATTCCTTGGAAGCGCAAAGGAGCTTAAGTATGCGGGAACACATACGATGAGCAGGGATGATATATTGAGCACCTATGGCCAGGATACGCTGGACATACTGTACAGCATGTCGGATGGCGAGGTATCCACGGTGGTGGAGACTGAGTATGGTTATCATATATTCCAGATGATAAGCATTACGGATGAGAAGGCCACGGCCGAGAACAAGAAGAAGCTCACGGATGCCGCTGATGCGGAATACTATGACAACCTTATGAAGGACTGGATAGATGAGCTGGACAGCGGATATTCATACAGTAAGAGTGTGGATATGGATGTGTACAACAAGATAAAATTTGACGAATGAGAGGAGAAGAAAGATGGCAACAGTATACGATATCAATATTAAGAAGCTGGATGAAAAGGCAGTCATACCGACATACGGTTCAGAGTACGCAGCGGGGGCGGATCTGTATGCGTGTCTTGATGAGGCGATTACTATAGAGCCGGGACAGACGGTGATGGTTCACACGGGTATAGCCATGGAGATACCTGAGGGATTTGCAGGACTTGTGTATGCGAGAAGCGGTCTGGCATCCAAGAAGGGGCTTGCACCGGCCAATAAGGTTGGAGTTGTGGATGCGGATTACAGAGGGGAAATCATGGTTGCACTCCACAATCACGGAACTCAGGCACAGACGGTTGAGCCTGAGGAGAGAATAGCACAGCTTGTGATCGCTCCTTATATCGTTGGAGCATTCCATCAGGTGGACGAGCTCAGCGATACAGTCAGAGGAGCCGGCGGATTCGGTTCAACAGGAAAGTAACAAAAAAGCGGCCGGGCATCATCATTTTAATGGTGTGCCAGACCGCTTTTCTTTTATTTAAAATACTTTCCGCTTTCATCCCACAGGACTGTGGTGCCTGTCTTCAAGGACTTTGGTACATCTATGATACGCTGGTTCCTTGAGCCCTTGAATCTCAGTGACAGATCCTTCTGTTCGTCTATGAATTCTCCGTCCACAAGGACGTCAATGTAGGAGAGAAGTTCTTTTGTATACTCCCATTCATTACACATGCGGTCTAAGAGATCGGTTTCAAATGTATAACCGGTGTAGCACCAGATGGTCTTGTCAGGGTAGGTCTCTTTGAACTTTCTTGCCAGAGGAAGAAGCCCCTGCTGGTTCACATATTCCATAGGTTCTCCGCCGAGCAGGGAGAGACCTGCTATATAGTCCTCCTTGCAACTATCTATTATGTGGTTGATCTCCACATCCGTGAACGGCTTGCCGTAGCCGAAATCCCATGTGTCAGGGTTGAAACAGTTCTTGCAGTGGTGTGTGCAGCCGGATACAAATACAGACACTCTGACGCCGGTTCCGTTTGCCACATCAAATAGTTTGATATCTGCGTAATTCATAATGTGATCCCTTCTAAATTTATCTTAAAACAAAAGTATGGCCTGCGTTGCCCTCTACGACATGCAGACCATACAATTGAAATTATTAATGCATACTGTTATTTTATATCAGTTGCCTGAATATATCAAGTGTTTTTCTATAAAAGACTATAGATGAAGCACTCTTGCCTTTATCTCTTTGGTCTTGCCCACGTTCCAGAAGTTCTCGCCCAGATAACCGCAGGTTCTTCTGGTAACATTCATCTTGTTGTGATCCTTGTTGCCACACTGCGGACATTCCCATTCGCCGTCATCGTTGATGAGGATCTCACCATCGTATCCACATACATGACAGTAGTCAGACTTGGTGTTGAACTCAGCATACTGTATGTTGTCGTATATATATCTTACGACCTCTGCCAGAGCATCCAGGTTGTTGCGCATGTTTGGTATCTCAACATATGAGATGGCACCACCTGATGATATGGTCTGGAACTGGCTCTCAAATCTGAACTTGCTGAATGCATCGATCTTCTCACGGACATCAACGTGGTAAGAGTTGGTGTAGTAGCCCTTGTCTGTGACATCCTTTATGGTTCCGAAACGCTCTTTGTCGATACGTGCAAATCTGTAGCAAAGGCTCTCGGCCGGAGTTCCGTAGAGTCCGAAGCCAAGTCCCGTATCTGCCTTCCATTTGTCGCAGGCTGCGCGGAGCTTGTGCATAAGCTTCAGTGCAAATTCCTCGCCCACAGGATCTGTGTGGCTCACACCACGCATGAGCTTGGTGGTCTCATATACACCGATGTATCCCAGTGATATGGTTGAGTAACCGTTGTGGAGCAGTGGATCGATGACCTCGCCCTTCTTAAGTCTGGCGATGGCACCGTACTGCCAGTGGACTGGGCTGACGTCAGAGGTTACACCCTCGAGGGCTCTGTGGCGGCACATGAGTGCGTCGTAGCAGAGCTGCAGTCTCTCATCCAGAAGACTCCAGAACTTGTCATCGTCTCCCTTTGCAAGTATAGCTATCTGTGGAAGATTAAGACTGACAACTCCCTGGTTGAAACGGCCTTCCCATTTATATTCTCCGTTCTCATCCTTCCATGGGGAGAGGAATGAACGGCATCCCATGCATGAGAATACATTTCCCTCGTAGTTCTCACGCATCTTCTTGGCTGATATGTAATCAGGGTACATTCTCTTGGCAGAACACTTGATGGCGAGCTCTGTGATATAGTCGTACTCACCGCCCTTGAGGCAGTTGTGCTCGTCAAGAACATATATGAGCTTAGGGAATGCAGGTGTAACATACACGCCTGCCTCGTTCTTGATTCCCTCAAGTCTCTGTCTGAGGATCTCCTCGATGATCATGGCGTTCTCCTTGATGTACTCGTCGTCCTCTCTGAGGTTGAGGAAGAGAGTGACAAATGGAGACTGGCCGTTGGTGGTCATCAGAGTATTTATCTGATACTGGATAGTCTGAACTCCTGACTTCAGCTCGTCCTTGAGTCTCTCGGTGATGAGCTTCTCAAGTGTGTCAGGGTCTATCTTGTCGCCGAACTCTTCGGTGTATCTCTTTTTATATTTGTTGTAGCTCTTTCTGAGGTACTTTCCAAGGTGACGGACATCGACTGACTGGCCGCCGTACTGGTTGGAGGCGACCTGCGCGATGATCTGGGTCGCAATGTTGCACGCGGTCGAGAAGCTGTGCGGCCGCTCGATGAGCGTGCCGGTGATGACAGTGCCGTTTTCGAGCATGTCCTCAAGGTTCACGAGGTCGCAGTTGTGCATGTGCTGCGCGTAATAATCTGCGTCGTGGAAGTGGATGGCGCCCTCCTCATGAGCCTTGGAGATCTTCTCAGGGAGGAGCATTCTCTTGGTAAGATCCTTTGATACCTCTCCTGCGATAAGATCACGCTGTGTGGATGCGACGGTGGCATTCTTGTTGGAATTCTCCTCCATGACATCCTTATTCCTGTTCTGGATAAGACTGAGGATAGAATCATCAGTCGTATTTGCCTTTCTGATGAGCTCGCGGCTGTATCTGTATATAATGTAGGTCTTGGCAAGGACAAACTTGCCGTCGGCCATAAGCCCCTGCTCGATGATATCCTGGATATCTTCAACGAGCATTCTCTTTCTGTTCTTGGCTTCGATGCTTCCGACGATCTCCTCGATCTTCTCGTCAGAGATCTTCTCACAAGGCTCAACCTCCGAGTTAGCCTTCTGGATAGCCAATATGATCTTGCTTCGGTCGTAAGTAACAGCACGACCGTCTCTCTTGATAACTTGCATTTCCCATTCTCCCTGTGTGTGATGTGAATGGGCGTTAAAAAAAGTACGCCCCCTAAATATTGTATACTACCATACAGGAGACATCAATATATGGTATGCCGACTGAAAAAGCCGCAAAAAAATTAGCGACAAATAAGGTGCCTCGTCGCAAATCTCACACTGATGTCTCAACATGGTCGATTATATCATTCCCAATTTTGTTTGTCTACAGGTTATTTGCAAAAAGTACAAAATATAGAAAAATAAAAAATATGTAGGCACAACATATTGTGGATTTGCCTTTGATTAATGTGGGACAGATAAAATACATCACAAAAACAGATGTAAAACTGCCTGTTATAGGAATGTGAAATCATTTGTGAGAATTCTATGAATTATTTCAAATTGCTTTATTTTTACAGGAAAATATGGTATAAGTTTACTCGTTGAAGTTTATCATGAAGATGGTTACACTTCTAATAAAAAGTAAAAGAGGTATGATTATGCGAAAATTTAATAAGGGATGTGCAGTTGTTCTTGCACTCGCTCTGTCCATGTCATTTATGACAGGCTGTGGCGACAGTAATGGTACGAGTGGAAAGCTGGATAATACAGCGAGTAAGGCAACATCTTCTGATGCTACAGAGAGTGCTGACAATTCATCAGAAGAATTTGCTTCTATAGAGGATATGGTGGATCAGTATGCGGCAGATGTCACACTCGGTGAATACAAGGGCATGGAGTATGAGGAGAAGGGCACTGATGTCACGGATGATGAGGTTCAGGCCAAGGTTGATTCATTTGTGAACGGACTTGCTACATTTGATAAGGACACAACCAGCGAGGCGAAGAACGGAGATACAGTAAATATTGACTTTGTCGGAACTGTAGATGGTGAGGAGTTCGATGGAGGCAATACCAATGGCAGCGGATATGATCTCGTCCTTGGTTCTGGTTCATTCATAGATAACTTTGAGGATCAGATAGTTGGACATAAGCCGGGAGAGACATTTACCGTGAATGTAACCTTTCCTGAGAATTATGGCAAGGATGAGTTAAATGGCAAGGCGGCCAAGTTCGAGACGACACTTAACTATATAAAGATAGATAAACCGGCTACATACAATGATGAGCTGGTTGCAAACAATACTTCATATAAGACAACTGCTGAGTATGAGGCATCTGTACGTGAGCAGCTCAAGCAGGACAAGGAGGATTCAGCTCTTGCAAGTGCTCAGAATGAGGTCATGGTTGCCGTTATAAACAACAGTACAATAGAGAACATATCAGCAGATGATGTTCAGGCGAATGCTGACAAGATCATAACATCCATAAAGACTCAGGCAGAGACAAACGGAATAGAGTATGACACATATATCTACTATTACTATGGATATGATGACAGCGCTGCATTTGAACAGTATGTACAGCAGGTTTGTGAGGAATCACAGAAGGAGAGAATGGTCGTATGTGCCATTGCCAAGAAGGAGAATATCAGTGTCACAGATGACGAGGCTGATAAGTATATAGCTGATTATGCAACGAAGAACAGTGTTGATGAGTCTACGCTCAGACAGAATCTTACAGACGTTGAGATAAAGTACAACGCTCTGGCAGAGAAGGTCATGAACTTCCTTATGGACAATGCAAAGGCGACAACTGGAGCAACAACTGAGGCTGCAGAGACCACAGAGTCAACAGAGGCGGCTGACGCAGAGCAGGCTGAAGAGTAAGTAAAGGGGTACGGAGAAAGATATGAGAGTAAAGAAGATATTTGCAGCAGGAATGGTGGCAGTCATGTGCGCAGGCCTGATGACAGGCTGTGGCAGCAATGACACAAAGAGCCAGTTTAAGAAGTTTTCAAAGTGTGCGACCATAGACAAGGCGGCATACACTGATATCGAATATGTTCCGGCATCGAGAGAGGTGTCCGAGGACGATGTAAACAGTGCGATAAGCAGTTTTTGCAGTGACAATTCTGAGACTACAGAGGATAAGACCAGCACAGTGGCAGATGGCGACAAGATCAATGTGGACTATGTTGAGACTGTCTCAGGAACAGAGAAGGACAGCAAGACAGATTACACACTGACCATGGGAAATAACACTCTTGGTGATGGCAGTGACGATCAGCTCATAGGAAGCAAGCCGGGTGATGTCAAGACGATCACAGTGACATATCCTGATGATTACAGCGACACAACAGTTGCCGGACTTACAGCAGAGTACAAGGTTACGATCAATTATATATCAGTTACCACGGTGCCTGAGTACACAGACGCACTGGTCAAGAAGGCTACTGATGGTGAGTACACAACAACCGATGATTATACAGCACATCTGAAGGAAGATGTTCAGAAGAACAAGGACGATTCCGCGGACGAGACAGACAGAGCTTCTGTTCTCAAGGCTGTTGAGGAGAAGGTTACATTTGACAAGTATCCTGAGGATGAGGTAGCTTCCTACATTCAGTCCATGGTGTCAAATGTGAGAAGTGCCGCAGACAACTACGGAATCGACTTCGAGGCATATATGAAGTATTTCTATGGATATGAGGACGAGGCATCATTCCTTGAGTACCTTCACACCACAGTTGAGAACGTCATGAAGGAGAAGATCGTTGTGTCATGCATAGCAATGGACAATGACCTCATCGCCGATAACGCAGACATAAAGGCGTACAGACAGAAGGTTATGGACAAGAACAATCTGGAGAATGACTCAGACGTGGACAAGTATTACTCAGAGTCAGACCTGATGTTCTATGCCACAGAGGAGAACGTGCTTGACTATCTCATGAACAGATCAGTTCAGGTGGAGGCAACTGCAACAGATGCATCTGAGGCAGCCACAGAGGAGTAAGCTGCACGCGATATATTTGAATATGGATAAGCTGATAGAGACCGAGGTTTTATGCCCGGTCTCTATTGTCGTCTATAGACAAATGAATCTGTGGTTTATCCACATTGACTAAGGGGCTCCGGGAATTTAAAATAAAAGAGAACATGTCTTTATTTTAAAGATAGAAAAGGAAAGGGGATATTATGAGAAAGAACATTGCGAGAAAATGTCTGTGCATTGCTCTGGCTTCAGCCATGATGCTCGGTGAGGCGGGTACGGCTATGGCAGCCAGTGTGGAAAATGTGGCAGACGGAAGAACTGCTGCCACAGTGGCGAGGAACAGGCTGATGTGGCGGCAGCCAATGTCAGCATATGGTATGCGGGAGCTTATAAGAACTCAAGGACCATAACGATCAATGCAAGCGGCCGGGCTTACAGAGTTGAGGTCTGGGTCAATGGAGTAAAGTGCGGGGAACAGTACAACGGAGAGGACCAGCAGTCCTTTAGTATTAACTGTGAGATCCCGGCGCTGCTTGATTCCACCTACAACGCAGAGGTCAGAGCCTACGATTCAAATGGAGAGGTGACTGTACAGAAGGTTTCACCGGTCAAAACTGACAAGGTGAGCTTTGATGGTGATCCTAGTGTTAGTGTAGGATATACAGTCGGAAGCACTGGCTATGCAAAACCAGGCTATGTGTCTGTCAGCGTATATCTTGATAGCAGGCATTCAGATGAGGTCAAGTATGAGGTTCAGAGAGCGACCAAGTCAGGTGGGCCATTTACCACGATCGCAACGGGAAGTGAATCTTACACGTCAAGACTTGCATATCTTGACAGCACTGCGAAGACCGGAACTACATATTATTACAGATTCAGGATCGTGAGCGGTTCAGATCAGTATGTGAAGACGAGCAAGGTCATAGCTACAAGTAAGACAGCTTCAGTAAAGGTGGGCATTCCAGAGGTGGATCAGCTCTATGCTTCAAGCATGAATGTATCAGAAAAGATAAGTAAGCCGGGAGTATTCCTGTGGATGACCAGCAATTTTGCAAATCAGTACGATGTGTACCGCTCAACAAACAAGAGCAAGGGCTACAGAAAGATAAAGACTATATATTCTGCTGATTTCACGGACACAGCGGTCAAGAGTGGAACGGTATACTACTACAAGGTAGTGCCAAAGTATTACGACTCACAGACACGAAAGATAACAACAGGAAAGACATCTGGTGTTGTCGGCGTAAAGTTTATCATGAATGCAGCAGGTGCACCTAGCCTTATACAGACAGGCAACAGATCACTGAAGTGTACATGGGCTGCGGACAATACCGCAGACGTATCATACGAGGTATGGGCAAAGAGAACCGATATAACCGGTGATGCATACAAGCGTATGGTGGTCACCAAGAAAAACTCATGCACCCTTACAAAGCTTGATCCGAACGGAACATACAAGGTGATGATAAGGACAGTCAAGAAATCAGGAGCTGCCGTGAGATATGAGACGACAGATACATCTGAGAGGACCATGGGTTACACCAAGAGAGTCCAGGATCTGACTGCGGGAGCTGTATCTTCATCACTGAACGGCAAGAAGGATGTCCTGTCTGTAAGATATTCTCTCACATGGTACAGAGACTGGGGCGCATCAGGATATGTTATATCAGGCCTCAACAGCAGTACAGGCAAGATAGAGACCATCAAGAAGATAACATCGGGAAAAAAGACATCATATACATTTACAAACACAAGTGCCAAGGGCAAGGAGCGCAAATACTCTCAGATATATGTGAGACCATATAAGGGAAAGGCAAGAGGCGAGGATAACACTCTGTGGAATTCAGAGATGCCAAGTGCAAAGCGTGTTAAGGCTGTAAAGAAGAGCACAACATCGACCAAGATAACATGGTCTGCTGTAAGCGGGGCAAAGGAATACTATGTATACAGAACTACAGAGCTCGGTGTACGCCAGTACATAGGATCAACAAAGGCAACTAACTTCACGGATGTGAACGTGACAGACGGAATGAAGTATACATACTCTGTTGTTGTAGGCACAGACTTTGGATTCAGCAGCGGATATGATTTGTATAGCAGTGACTATACACATAAGCTTGCATCACCGGCCATAACAAAGGTTGTAAACGGTTCCAAGGGTACAGCGACTGTAACATGGAAGAAGGTTACAAATGCAACCAGATACTATGTATATCGTTCAACCAGCAAGAATGGAACATACAAGCTGGTCGGCAAGACTGGAGCTACAAAGCTTTCATACATGAACAAGAAGCTCAAGAAGGGAACGACCTATTACTACAAGGTTGTGGCTTCAACAGTTAATGATGGAGGAAAGACAGTCAAGTCAGTTGCATCACATGCAAAGGGAATAAAGATCCGCAAATAGATGAAAAGGGGTAAACTATGAAGAATAGATTGATAAAGAAAGCTTTATGCGTGGCGCTTGCTTCAACCATGGTGTTTGGTGAGGCATTGCCTGCACTGGCAGCAGACGGCAGTGCAGATGTACAGTCCGCTCAGGCTGAGGTGGCATTTGCTGAAGAAGCATCCATAACATATTTTAGTGTAGGAGGTCAGGATACCGTAAGCAGCGGTTCTGTACATATAAGTGCCGCGGGATATGGAACAGAGGCTGTTCTCTATGTAAATGGAGCATGGTATGACTCGTGGACAGGCAGTGACTATGACGGAAGCTGGCATGTGGATACGGAATTCAGAGGAGTTGCCGGTGCGACATATCAGTTTAAGCTGGTAGTCAGTGATGACAATGGACAGAC